>ENA-UOXV01000337-UOXV01000337.1-marine-metagenome-genome-assembly--contig:-NODE-337-length-65671-cov-9.162247_pt1 | contig 65671 bp, 39 predicted proteins | sample MGYA00238165_ERZ766961 | MGnify/ENA primary metagenome ERZ766961 (study PRJEB28924, sample SAMN03173240) | marine metagenome | biome: Marine; feature: Water; material: Subsurface seawater | place: North... | reverse complement strand
CAATGGACTCAGCCCCGGCCTTGGAGGTGGATGTCGCGGGATGCGATGGTGTTGCCAAAGCGCTTGCTTTCCAACTGCATGGTGTACGCTCCCGGCGGATACCCCTCAAGCCCAATGGTAAACGTGAACAGGCGGTATCCGCGAGATACGTGAAAGTCGGACAGCAGTGTCAGGCGCTCGCCGTCGGGTTGCAGCAACACCACGGTGCACTCCATGGCGCGGGGCATATCCACATTGAACGTGCACCGCGCTTCCATGGCCTCTCCCGTGAAGCGTGCGCCATCGTCGGGGTCGGGTGTGCGGTATTTGACGGCATAGCCGGGGTCCTCAAAATCCGGGACCTCGCTGCTGAGAATATCGAGCAGGGCCTTCTGCTCCTCCTCCGGCACATATACCGAGGCAAAGTCATGGTCGTCGGTGTAGACCCAGACCAGGTCCTGGATCGCGGAAGCCGACGAAGGGAGTTCTTCGTTCATGCGGTCCAGGATGCGGCACAATTCGGCGGGCAGTTTGTCGACCCCTTCTTCATAGGGCATCCCATTCGTCGCCCCCATTGCATCCGCCGACCCACAGGCTTTGGTCAGGAACAGCTCTTCTGTGGCTCCCGCAGAAACATACACCAACAGGTCTTCGGTCACCACCGCGGGCTGGATGTCATCGGGACCGTGAAAGGCCGTTCCTGCATCGATGAGCACGTGGGCATCTGGCCCCGGATTGGTCAAGAGCAAGGTCAAAAAAGACGTACCCTCATCGGAGCTACTTGCGGTAGCCTCGTAGGTCCATCCACGGTCGATGGCCTCGAGTAAGTCCAAGGAGGCGGCAGAGGTTGGAGCGCAGCAGGCAGGTGGCGATAATATCGCCATTATAAATACTAACATCATTGCAGGGGGTTTGATATTCAACCCCGCTCTGCTCGTTGTTATTGTGCACATCCAGACCGCGAATCGCCATCAAAAGAAAAGAAGGGCGGCACATGCCAGCAAAGCGGGGGCGGGCCGCTTTGTTTCACGCGTGAATAATGGGCGCTGAACCATCAACAACCAACGGATGCAGTACCTTTAACGGAAGCAACACCCAATGGAAATACCCGCTGTGACCACACCGACAAATCGCCGCTATGGATGGCTGATTGCAGGCGGCTTGTTGTGGCTCTTGGGATTCAATCTTATCGGCATGGCCCTCATCGTGCTCTATGCACTCAGCGCAGCCATTCGCTACTCGACCCAATTGACATGGGTCCCATTGGCCCTGCTGGCGACCTTCCTCTTTGGGGCCTCTCCGTTGATCATTGGATTGATCGGTATGGAATTAGAATCGTTCAGTACGGGGATCACCGCCAACGAAAGCAACAGCGTTTTTGGTGTATTGCCTTGGCTCACCATTGGCACCATGGCCATCGCGGCGCCCATTGCGGCGCTGATCGTGGCCGGGGGGATTGTCCACGCCCTCATCCTCCGCCAAAATCGACGCGGCCTCCCCAAGGCCTCGCCTCCGGAGGACGTCGGGCTTTCCTGACGGTCTTTTGTGCTACGGGGCCAGCCGGTCGCCAGCGGTGAGGATGTCCAAGCGGAGGTCCCGGAAGCTGAGCTGCCCGCTGCTGTCGGCTGCGCCGGAATGCGGATGGAAAACCACCACGTGCCCCTCCCCTTCCACGGAGATGCCGTCGGGGGCCACCACCAGGGCGGTGGACTCGCCAATGCCAAACACGGGCAGGCCCGGGTGGTCATGAAGGGCGCTGAGGGCCCGGTTGTATCGGCTGCGCTCCACAAAGTGCTGGTCTATGACGGCGTTCTCAATGAGTCCAAGGCCCGTTTGGTAGACGCCATTGTCTGCATAGAGGCGGGCATAGGTCCGCTCGTAATCAGGCTCCATTTTCTGGTCGCCTGTGATCATGATCCGGCTCATCATGGCGGCGCCTGCACTGCTGCCCGAGATGACAGCGCCGCGGCGATAGGCCTCGCGGATCGCCTCGGAGATTGGGCCTTCGCTGCCGCCCACGGCGGTCATGAAACGGGCCTGGTCACCGCCGCAGAGGTACATGGCCTTGGCGTTGCGCACGCTGTCAAGCTGTGCCTCGCCCCAGTTGCCCGGCTGGAGGTTCATGCCGTGTACGTTGGTGCAGCCGAGCGCCGCAAGCGGCCGGATGCCATAATAGATGGACGTATCGGGCTGAGAACTGGCCATGGGGAGCACCACCACGAGGTCATCCTTGGAGGCCATGCGGTCCACCACGCCCTGCATGAGCGACAGCGGCCGGCTCCCGCCGCCGATGATGAACAGGGTGCCCGCAGCCCCGGGCAGGGTCAGGTCGGCACTTTGCCACACCGCTTTACTGGCGTCAGGATGCCCGTCAAGGGGCGGTGAAGGGGTATGCTGGCAAGCGCTGAGGGCCAAGGCCACAGCAAAAAATCGGAGGTGCATGTGCTGAAAGTAGCCCATGCGCGGCTCCCTTCAGCAGGTGCGGAGTCAGCCGCGGTTCTTGCTGGGTTTGGTGCGGCGCCCACCTACCCCACTCCCAAAGCTGTCGCTGGATGGATAGTTGCTTTTGCCCGGGCCTTTCTTCTTGAATCCGCCCTTCTTTTTGAAGCCGGGCTTACCTGGGCCCTTTTTGTAGCCGCCCTTCTTTGGCTTCCAACCGTCCGAAGAACCGCCGTCCACAAAGCCATCGCCGTCGACGCTGGGCTTGTTGTAGCTGCCCTTTTTGAAGGGCTTTTTGAAGCCATCCTTCTTGTAGCCGCCCTTCTTGTAGCCGCCCTTGAAGTCGGACTTGTAGGGCTTTTTGTAGGGGCCTTTCCTGGCGCCGCGGTCCTCGCCGCCCGTGTCCTTGCCGCCGCGTTCGTTGAGGTCCTGTCGGTGGCCGAGGTTTAAGCGGGCGAGCTCACGCGTGACCAACCGGGCAATGATCTCCTCCCGCGACAGCGGACCGAGCAGCAGGTCTACCTGCTCCAGCAGGTCATCTGGTGCATGCTTGCCGCCTTCCTGCTCCACCAATCCGGTGGCCCACCCGCGCAGGCGGGCTTCTACGATTTCATCTGCACGGGGAACATCTACAGCTGCAAACTCCACGTCCAATCCGCGCGCCAATTGGTTCACCTTGCCCTTTTCCTTGCGGTTGATGAAGGCCATCGATACACCCTTCTTTCCGGCCCGCGCCGTGCGTCCGGAACGGTGGGTGTAATAGGCCTGGTCGTTGGGCAGGGAAAAGTGAAAGACGTGGGTGAGGTCGTTGACATCGATGCCCCGGGCCGCCACGTCGGTGGCGATGAGCACCTGCAGCTCGCGCCGCTTGAAGCGCATCATGACGCGGTCGCGCTGGTGCTGCGACAGGTCGCCGTGGATGGCATCGGCACGGTAGCCCTGCTTGATCAAGCCCTCCGCGAGGTTCTGGGTGTCCCGCTTGGTCCGGCAGAACACCACGCCATAGAGCTCCGGATCGAGGTCCATGAAGCGCGTCAGCGCCTCGGCCTTGTCCGTGTGGCGCACCATGACATACTTGTGCTCGATGTTGGTATTGACGGTCGTCTTGGGGTCGATGCGGACCTCAAACGGGTCCTCCATGTACTCCTTGACCATGCGCCGGATTTCCTTGGGCATGGTGGCAGAAAAGAGCCAGGTCTGCTTTTCATCCGGCGTAAAGCTCAGGATGGTATCCAACTCCTCCTTGAAGCCCATGTTGAGCATCTCATCGGCCTCGTCGAGCACGAGGTAACGCACCTGGTCCAGCTTCACGGCCTTGCGCTTGGCCAGGTCAATCAGGCGGCCCGGGGTGGCGATCACCACTTGGCAAGGGCGCTTGAGCTGGTTGATCTGCGTCACGATGTTGGCACCGCCGTAGACGGCCACGGTGCGGATGCCCTTCATGCTGCCGGCAAACAAGGCGATCTGCTCTGCGATCTGCTGGCCGAGTTCGCGGGTGGGCGCGAGGATGAGGGCCTGGACGTGGCTTTGGTCGGCATCGAGGTGCTCGAGCAAGGGCAGTCCAAAGGCCGCCGTCTTGCCGGTTCCGGTTTGGGCGAGCCCAATGAAATCGCGGTCCCCCTCGATCAGGACCGGGATGGCCTGCTCTTGGATTTCCGTGGGCGTTTCAAAACCGAGTTTGCCGATGGCTTCGAGGATCGGGGCCGAAAGGCCAAGGCTGGCAAATGAATTCAACAATGCGGGAATTGGGCGCGAAGGTCTGCCTGTTTTCGCTACATCCCACACGTTTAGGCCATGGATTGTCCCTTTCCTTCAGGTCATTGACCTCAGACGGGCGCATTAACTTCGGGCATGCGCCAAGAATTCTTCCACCTGACCGCTTGCCTGCTCTGCCTTTCTGCGGCCCTGTTTCCCGCAGTATCGCAGGCCCAGTTCAATGTGGAACCCTACCTGCAAGATGCTGAACCGACCTCCATCCGCGTGATGTGGGAAAGCGCTGCACAGGGCATGTCCACCTTGGAATGGGGCGTGGACGAGGCGCTGGGCAATGTGCTCACCTCGCCCGGAACGGCTTCGACAGGGGGCGCCATGCACGACGTGCTCATCGAAGGACTGGAACCGGGCACGCCGTATTTCTACCGCGTGGCCAGCGGTCCTGTTTCGACCCTCACCCACCGCTTCCGCACCCCACCGCTGCACCAAGCGGAGGCCGATTTCACGTTCGTGGCCATGAGCGACATGCAAAAAAGCGGCAACGACCCCGACGTTTTTGACGAGATCGTGCACCAAGGGGTGCTGGATTATTTCGGCGGCGAAACCTCCGACGAGATCGCGCTGGTGCTCATTCCCGGTGACCTCGTCGTGAATGGCAACACTTACGGGCAGTGGGCCAACGATTTCTTTACCCCCTCCCATGACCTCTTTGCTCAGGTCCCCCTCTACCCTGTTTTGGGCAACCACGAGGTCAATTCCACTTACTATTTCCAATACTTCCACCTCCCGGAAAACGGCACGGCAGGGTACGAAGAGCACTGGTGGCACAAGGACTTTGGCAATGTGCGCTTTCTGGGCCTCGACTCGAATGGCCCCTACGATGGGCCGGAGCAGCTCGCTTGGCTTTCTGATGTGCTCGAGACCACCTGCGCCATGGACCACATTGATTTCGTGTTTGCCCAGCTGCACCACCCGCACAAATCCGAGCTGTGGACGCCGGGGGAGAGCGACTTTACCGGTCAGGTGGTGGCAGAGCTCGAGGCCTTCAGTTCTGCCTGCGGCAAGCCCAGCATCCACTTCTTTGGGCACACCCACGGTTACTCCCGTGGCCAATCCCGCGATCACAAGCACCTGTGGATCAATGTGGCCTCCGCCGGTGGCGCCATCGATTACTGGGGGCAGTGGCCTCAGTTCGACTACGACGAGTTCGAAATCACCACCGACGACTGGGGCTTTGTGACGGTGGACGTGGAAGCCGGCAATGATCCGCAGTTCACAGTCAAGCGCCTGAGCCGCGGAGACAATGCCGAAACCCTCAACAATGTCTGCACGGACAGCCTGGTGGTGACCAAGGCCAGCCAGCCCCCTCCGCCGCCTGCGGCCGTGGCACCGATCGGTTCTACCCAGCCGCCGGAGTGCATCGTCCTGGCCGCTGCGCCCTTTGGGAGCGGCCCCTCAGGTGCCTTGCACGGGGCAAGCCAGTGGCAGGTCGCCGCCGAAATCAATGGATTCAACACCCCCTTGGCCGATGTGTGGGAGCGGCACCGCAACGTGTACTTCAATGAAGACACCCAGGCCGGTGCGTCACTGACCACCGAGGCGATCCCCGGGCTTCCTGAAAACGCCGCGCTCTTTTGGAGGGTGCGCTACCGCGACCGCGGGCTCGATTGGAGCCCCTGGACGGCGCCGGTGCCCTTCTTTACTTCTGAATCGCTGCAGGGGGACAACCTGCTGGTCAACCCCGGTGCCGAAGAGGGCTTGTTGGGTTGGACCATTACCGAGGGCGTGGCGGAGTCCTTGACCGCCGGCGAATGCAACGGGGTCAACCCCTTTGACGGTGAACACTATTTCGCCGTCGGCGGTTTGTGCACCGAAAGCGACCTGGGACGCATGCACCAAGATGTAGACGTGAGCGCATGGGCAGACTCCATCGACGCCGGGGTGCAAGTGGCCTATGCCAGCGGCATGCTGAGCGATTGGAGCGGCGCCGATATTCCCGCCATGCGCCTGGTGTTTTTGGATGAAGCCGGTGAGGAAACCGGGGCTACGGGGTGGTTTGAAATGCCCTCCGCCACGTGGACCGCTGTGGACCTCGAAAGCACACTGCCCACCTTGACCCGCACGGTGCGCTTGGAGTTGCAAGGGACCCGCATCGCTGGGACCGACAACGACAGTTATTTCGACGCCCTCTCGCTGCGCTTGGGCAGCGTCACCGACTGTGATGGCCTGCCCTTGGCTGTGGCCTCTGTGCTGGGTTCTCCCGCTCCTTTGCGCATCCACCCCAACCCCGGGGCGGTGGACCTGCAGGTGCAATGGCCCGGCTGCGCCATGCCGCTGCTAGACCTGCGCATGGTAGACGCCATGGGCCGCAAGGTGGCGGTTTCGGTGCGCGATACGGCCAGCGGATGGACGGTGGAGCGGGGCGGACTTGCCGCTGGCACCTACCACTTGACGGCCATCGATGCCACCGGGCATACCGCCCGGGCCACATGGGTGGTGACCGAATGATCTGACCTGGCGTGTGGATCGCCGACCGCCTTTATGCTGCGGCTCCTCCGCGGCAAATGGTCAGGAAATCCTGATCCATTACATCGCCTTTGAAACAGCGCCCATCCTCCTTCCACTGCAGCAGTACTTCGCCGCCCTCGAGGTACAGGATGACTGAGCGGGTCGCAGGGAGGTAACGGTACAAAACCGTTTGAAATCCCACCGCCTTTTTCAACACGACTTCGCCGGCAGGCTGCACCGCTTTTCCGGGGGACGGGAGCTCCAGCACCACGCGTTCGCCATCGAGCCAGAGCGCTGTTCCGCAGGCCATTTCTGTGAGGTCGTCTGAGTTCAGGCAAGCGCTGTATTCCTCATTCCATTCGAATCCCAATTCCCGGATGGTGCCGGTGTTGGGGTTGGAAAAGACCTGTTCCTTCGTGCATCCGGCGAGGAGCCAAGCGGCAAGCCCGGCCATCGCCACCGTTTTCAAGCGTGTCATGGTTGCTTATTTTACACTTTATACGCCGGTTTGACGCAGAAGGTTTCGGGGAATTCAAGGGCGTCGGGTGCCCCGCCGATGGCGGGTCTTGGTTGGTGCCTTTTTCTGCCCGTGCTACCTTGACGCCATGCGCCACGTATTTCTCTCTCTGATCTTGCTCTTGGCCGCCGCAACCGGAGCCCAGGACACCTTTAGCATTGTCGCCGTCGATGTGGCCACCGGTCAGGTGGGCAGCGCCGGCGCGACCTGCTTGGACGACACCGAGATTGCCGGCGGCGCCCTGATCATCAGCGACGTGATCCCCGACGTGGGCGCCATCCACACGCAGAGCTACTGGGTGCCAGCCAACCAAACCGCCGCGCACCAGCAGGTGGCGGACAACGGACTCTCCCCCGAAGCGCTGATGGCTTGGCTGGAGGCCAATGACGCGCAAGGCAACCCCGCCGTTCGGCAATACGGCATGGCCGACCTGGTGACGGGCGTAGCGCGCGCCGCCGCCTTTACCGGTGACAATTGCATGGATTGGCGGGGCCACATTGTCGGACCGAACTACGCCATTCAGGGCAACATCTTGCTGGGCGAGGAAATCCTCACGCAGATGGAAGCCGGATTCCTTTCCACCGAAGGCACGCTGGCCCAGAAACTCATGGCGGCCATGCAGGGTGCCAATGTGGCCGGCGCCGATACGCGCTGTCTGGAAGAGGGCGTCAGCAGCCGCAGCGCGTTTCTGCGCGTGGCCTACCCCGGCGACGACGCCGATGACCTCACCTTGGACTTGGTGGTATCCATCACACCGGAGGGCGTAGAACCCATCGACGTGCTCCAGGCCGAATTCGACGCGTGGAACGGCACCAGTGGTCTAACCGAAGCAGAAGGTTCCGCTCCACTGCTCATCACGCGCCAGGCCGACGGTCAAGTCTTGCTCAAGTGGGACGGGCCTACGCCGGCAGAGATGATCGTTTTCGATGCGCGCGGCGCACGCATGGCGTCCGTGGCGCTGACCGGCCCTTGGACGACCTGGAGGCTGCCTGCAACAGGCACGCTTTTCCTGCGGCTCGTCGATGCCAATGGCGACCTGCTGTCCACCATGCAGTACAGCGGCACCACCGCCGCACCCAACACCCAGCGGCCGCGCCGCGAGTAAAGAGACGCAGCGGGCCCGGATCCCCTGTGGGTTTATTGGTTGCCGGTGATGTCGCCGGCGCGGAGTCCGCCGATCAAACGCAGCACCTCCCAATGGGCGACGCTCCAATCCTGTCGGGCGGCCAGCTCGGCGGCCTCGGCGCGGAGCACCGCCACATCCAGCGAGCGGAAGTCGAGCACGTTCAAGACGCCGTCCCGGTATCGGCCGGCACCGATTTCGGCGGCCAGGCGGGCGTTTTCTGTCTGCCTTTGCGCCATGTCGTGGATGCTGGCCGCGGTGACCCGCCGGTCCCAGGCTTGCGCCAAAGCGTGGCGGGCTTCGGATTCGAGTCGGCTCCGTTCCAAGCCCGCCATCTCGACCTGGATCTCGGCCTGCTGGATGGCGCGCCGCGTGGCGCCCCCATTGAACAGGTTGAAATTGAGCGTCAAGGTGGCCCCGTAATTGGTCACGTTGGTGGTGACATCGCCGTTGCGATAGGGGTTGAAGAAGGCCGAATCGGGGATGAGCGAATTCGTGCCTGAGGCGCCGCTGTTGTTGCCCCAATTGGCGGTCAAGCCGACCACGGGATAGAGGCGGGACCGGGCCTGCCTCACCCCCACTTCGGCGAGCTCCCGCGAGAGGACCGCATTGCGCACCGAGCGGTTGTTTTCCAAGAGCAGGCCTTGCAGCGCCGGCAGGTCGCCCTCCGCCGAGGGTGTGGCCAGCGGCGAGGTGAGCGTCCAGGCCTTGCCCTCGGGATGGACCATCACCAGGTTCAGGTTGCGCCGCGCCGCGCGCAGGGCCACGAGCTGGCGGAGCAACGCCGTGCTGTCATTCAACAAGGCGTTTTCGAATTGCAGGCGGTCAAAGGTGCCGGCTGTCCCCAGGGCCGCGGCCTGCTCGATGCGGTCGAGCCGCTGGCGCGTGAGGACCATGGCCGACCGCAGGACCTCTGCACCCTGCTCCTGCACCAACACGGCGTCATAGGCGTTCATGACGGCCTGTACCGTGGCCTCGACCACGAGCTCCACATTGCCCTCGGCCTGAAGGGTCACCAGTCCCAGGCGGTCTTTGGCCGCAAACATGCCCATGCCATCGAACAGCGTCCACTGCAGCTGGGCACCCGGCGTGAGCGCCCGCGATTGGGTGGCGATGGGCAAAAAGGTGCTGGGGTTTTCCGTCTGGTCGACGACAGACCCCCCAGCGCCGAGGGTCAAGCCCACCTGCGGCAGTGCGCCAGCCGCCCCCCAATCATCGCCCACTTGGGCCAATTCCTGGTTGCGGCGCGCCACCTGTATGCCATAGTGCCGCTCGAGCGCCTCAGACACGGCTTGCTCCCGCGAAAGCGGGGCGGCCACATCTGCGCCTTGGCCCATTTGGCCCATCGCCGGCCATGCGGACAGGCCCATACCGGCCAGCAGGACCCACCCCACCGCAGAAGCGAGGGCACCGGATGAAGCAGCAGTTCCACCACCGGAGCCTGGGGCGCTGCCGAGGGCATCGGTTTCGGTGTCGGTATTGGCAAAACCCTGTTCCTCGCGAACGGCGGGCTCGGCCGACTCGCGGGACAGCCATTCGCCACGCTTGATCCAGACCCACGAACGGTGCAACGGATTGATCCACAAGAGGAATACCGGCAACAGGATCAGGATGATGACCGTGACAAACAGCAGGCCAAAGGCCACAGAAATCGCCATCGGGATGAGGAACTGCGCCTGGAAGCTCTTGTTGAGCATGAGGGGGGTCAAACCAGCCACCGTGGTCACCGAGGTCAGCAGAATGGGCCGGAAGCGGCTCATGCCCGCATCCCAAATGGCGGTCCGCAAGTCTTGGCCCGCCTTCATGTTGCTGTTAAAGGCGGCCACAAAGACCAAGGCGTCGTTGACCAAGATGCCGATCAAGGCGATGAGGCCGAGGATGCTAAACAGGCTGATCTGCGCGCCAACCATCCAATGTCCCAGGCTGATGCCCACCATGCCAAACGGGATCAACGCAAACACGGCGAACGCCTGCAGCGGCGACCGAAAGGCGAGGATGACCACAAAGAGCATCAGGGCAAAAATGAGCGGCATGACCGCCGCGATGCTGTTTTGGGACTTGGCCTGTTCGCGGTTCTGGCCTTCGTAGCTGGCCCGGATGGACGGGTACTTGCCGACGATGGCCGGCACCACATTGGCCTTGATGTCGGCATTGGCGTCGGTGGCGCTCACTTCCGGCCCCGCCAGGTCAGCGCTCACCTGCACTTCCCGGGCGCCGTAGAGGCGGTTGATGGCGGTGATGCCGCTCACCAGCGCCACATCGGCCAGTTCTTCCAAGGGCACCAGCCCGCCGTTCGGCGTCCGGATGCGGAACCGCTGGAGGTCCGATACCGACCCCCTGTCCTGCGCGTCCAATCGCACCCACACGCGGACCTCATCACGGCCGCGCTGCAAGCGCTGGACCTCGCTGCCAAAGAAGCCCTCGCGCACCTGTCCCAACAAAGCCGCCCGCGTGAGCCCGAGCTGGAAGGCCCGCGGCTTGGGGCGGATTTCGAGTTCCTTGAGGCCCTGCTGGTTGTTGTCGGTCACGTCTTTCAAATCCTCGCGCTCGAGCATGGCCGCCTTGAGCTCCTCCGTGGCGGCATCGAGGTCGTCCAAATCGTTGCCCAGGAGGGACACCGAAACCGGCCGACCAAACGGCGAGAAGGCGGCAAAACTGAGGTTTTCCGCACCGTATACGGTACCCACGCGCTCCCGCACCATGGCGCTGATGTCCATGGAACGCATGTTGCGCCGCTCCCCGTCGAGGAGCTGCACGTTGAGCGTTCCGGTGTGGGCGTTGGGACCGATGCGTTTGTCCACGGCGAGGACCATGTCCAAACTGTCCGCGCGCTCGGATTTGAGCTCCTCATTGACCTCCCACACGGCCTCCTCTATGCGGTCGAGCTCGGTCTGGGTCACCCCCTCCCGCGTGCCGCTGACCATGGACAGGTTCACCGTGAGGTTGTCGCCTTCGATGAAGGGAAAAAACGTCGTCTTCACCAAGCCGCTGCCGATGAGGCCGGGCACGGTGATCAAGAAGAGGGCGACGATGGTACTGAAGGCGATCCACGGCTGGTCCAGCGCAAAGCGCAGCACCGGGGCGTAGAGGCGGTCGCGCAGAAAGCCCATGACGTTGCGCATGCCGCGTTCTACGGCATTGGGCTTGAAGTCCCGGCGCAGTGCCTTGCTGTGTCCCACGTGGGCCGGCAGAATCAGCGCCCCTTCAACCAGGCTGAACATCAGGGTCAGCATGATCACCGTGGCCATATCGCCAAAGAAGTCACCCAATCGCCCCTCGATAAAAAAGAACGAGGCAAAGGCCACCATGGTCGTGATGATCGCTGCAAACACCGCCGGCAAGACCTCCATCGTCCCCTCCATCGTCGCCTGCATGCGCCCCTTGCCCATCTCGTAGTGCCTGTAAATATTTTCGGCAATGACGATGCCGTCGTCCACCAGTATGCCGATCACCAGGATCATGCCGAAGAGGCTGATGACGTTGATGGTGACGCCCGCCATTTCCGCAAAAATGAACATGCCCGCAAACGATACGGGAATGGCCAAAGCCACCCAAAAAGCCAGGCGGATGTTGAGGAACAGGGCGAGCAGGATGATGACCAAAATGAAGCCCACCACGCCGTTGTTGACGAGCAGGTCGATCCGCTGGTTGAGCACCACCGAGCTGTCGCGGATCACGTCGATGCGCAGTCCTGTGCCGACCGCTTCGGCCTGGGCATTGTAGCCCTCGATGTAGGCCCGCACCAAGGCGGTCACATCGAGGATGCTCTCGGTGGTGAGGTTGTTTACCGTCACCACGGCTGCGGTGCGGCCATTGAACCAATTGCGCGAAGGGTCGTTGTCGGCCCAGCGGTCCCGCACCTCTGCCACATCGGACAGGCGCACGTAGCCCCCTTCGGTGTTGGCGCGCAGCACGATGTCCTCCAGCGCGGCGGCGTCGTAACCGCGGAACCGGCCGCGGAGGATCAACTCCTCCCTGTCGGTTTTGAGCCGGCCTCCCGTGGTTTCGATGTTGGCCGCGCGGATGGCCGCCCCCACCTCGGGGATGGTCAGGTTGAGTTCGGACAGCCTGTCGGCGCGCAAGGCCACCTCGATTTCCTCTCCGGGAAATCCGCTGAGCGAGACCTGGCTGATGCCATCCAGTGCGCGCAGGTCCTGCTCGATGCGCCGGGCCTCCATCTTGAGGGCCCGCAGGTCCTCCACGCCGGTCACGGCAAAGGTGATGGCCACCCCGATGGCCTCTTGCTTGAAGACGATGGGCGGCTCCATCCCGACGGGAAAGGAAGCAATGCGGTCCACCGCGTTTTTGACGTCCTGCAGGATTTCGTCGGTCTCATCCTCGTCGAGCACGCTGATGGTGATGCTGCCCGCATTTTCGGAACAGACCGATTTGACCTGATCGAGCCCGGCGATGCCCTGGAGGTTCTCCTCGATTTTGGCCACGATGCCCTCCTCGATTTCAGCGGGAGAGGCCCCCGGATAAACCACCTGAATGCTGATGGTCTTGGATTCGGTGACCGGAAAGAAATTGCTCTCCATCCCGCCCATCCCGACCCAGCCGGCAGACAGCAATGCAAAGACGAGCAGGTCGCCAAGAATGTGATACTTGACAAAAAATGCAATGAGGTTGCGCATGGCTCGGCGGGCTTATTGATTGACCACCTCCACGAGCATGCCCGCGTGGGCACCGGAAACCGGCTCTGCCAACAGCGGCGTCCCCGGCGAGAGCCCCGCCACCAGCACGCGGTCCGCATCGCGGTGCACCACTTCCACGGCGGTGGGCGTCAAGCGCCCCTCCTGCACGGCAAACACCTCGGATGCATCTGCCCCTGTCAGCAACGCGGCATCGAGTTCCACAACCCCGGTGACCGGTTCGAGCCGCACCTGGCCACTGAGGTAGCGGCCATCCCTGAGCACACCGCCTTCTACCGCGCGCACCTCACTGTAGACACTGGCGGACTGGGTGGCCTGATCGACGGTGCCCGAAATCCGCGTCACCTCTCCTGTGGCGACCACGTTGCCGGCCTCGTCCATCAGGGTGACGGCGTTGCCCCCGGCCAGTCGGTCGAGGTGGCGGGCATGGACCGCGGATTTCACTTCGAATTTTTCGGTGCCCACCAGGGTGCCCAGCGACTGCCCTGCCCGCACCATGGAGCCCGGTTGCACCGATGTGGCGGTGACCACACCGGCAAAAGGCGCCCTGAGGGTGTACTTGTCCAACCGCTCTTCGCCGGCGCGGATGCCATGATAGCCCGAGATGATGCCGCGGCCGGTGAGGTAGAGCCGCTCCCGGTCCGAGGCGGGCTCGGGCAAGGGGGACAGCAGCTCAGTGACCTCGAGCGCCTGCACGTAGGACCGCCAGGCCTCTGCGCGGTCGGGGAAATCCACTGCGATGTCGGCGAGCGACCCGGCCAAGAGTTGGAGCCACTGGCTGCGTTGCGCCACGAGGTTGGCCCGCGGCTCGGCATCTTCCAGCTTGAGCAAGGCCTCGCCCCGACCAAACTGCACGCCCTCGCGAAATTCCTTTCCGCCAATGGGCAACATGCCGCTGACCTCGGAGAGGACGGCCATGCGGTTGAGCGCCTGCACCCGGCCCTCCATGCCCACCGCAGGCGCCAAGGTGTCGGGTTGGGCCAGCTGCACCTTGACCGTGCGGGCCACTGTCGGGCGGGGCTTGACGGGCGGAGTGCCCTTCATTCCGATCAACCCATTCATGAAAAACACCCCACAGGCCAAAATGGCCAGGCCGGCTATGGCCCTCAATACAGTTTTGATCATCGCGCTGTTGTGGCCTCCGGTCCATTCGGTAGAGCGGAGGTCCAAGTGCGAATTTCAACCATATATGCCGGGCCTCAATGGGCCACCGTCAATGGACCACCAACAAGCTGCGCATGGCCTGTGCTTCCGGAGAAGACAGCCTCAACTGGTACAGGCCCGCGGGCAGCGTGCCCACTTGGAAATCCAAGGTCTGCTCAGCGCCGGGCTCAGAGGCGCGGGTTCCGAGCTGTTGCATCACCTGGCCCGACAGACTCAGGATGGCCGCAGCCACTTCCATGGGGGCCTCCACGGTGAAGCGCAGGCTCACGTTGTCGTCGGAGGGATTGGGAGACAATCCTGTCAGGGAAATGCCCCCCGATCGGCCCTGTGGCCATTCAGTGGTCCTTTCCGCCGTGGATTCTTCCACTTCAGGGCAAGGATCCCCGGTAGACACCACCTGGTAGCTGAATTCTGCCGTATTGCCCGCGCAATCGGTCGCCGTATAGGTGCGCGTCAGCGTGAAGGGCAAGCAGCATTCCAGCTCGCCGTGAAGGTCACCGCAGCATTCGATGCCGGAGGCGATTTCCGTGCCATTTTCAACGAAAGTCCCCGTGTAGGTCAGGGTACTGCCAAAGCCGTATTGGGCATTGTGTTGGTTGGCCCCTTCGCCAAGTTGCGTGCCATAGAACTTGCTTTCGGGCTGGTGGGCCAATGCAAACGTCGACCCCGTGTATTCTCCCCATCCCGTGAGGGTGCCCTCAGAAAGCAGATAGTACATCCAGGTCTGGGCCTGGGCCAATTCCGCACAGTCCCCCTTGAACCCCGATGGGATTTCGCGGGCGTTCCAAGCGGCCCAATCCAGGCCGTCGGTAAAGGTGGCCGTCAGGTCGAATCCAGCATTGGGGTTGTCCAATGCCATCACCGTCCAGGTCAGGCTCCAGGTGGTCTCGTCAAAGTACTGCACCTCTCCTGCGCCCATGGCCGTGAAGTATGCCACCTGCTCATCGCTTCCGGGGAAGCAAAAGAGGCGCAAGGCATGCGTGGTATCGCCCTCGCAGGTCAGCCCATTTTCGAAGGCCACCGGCTGGATCGCAGCGCAGGCTTGTTGGGCACCCGGCACCGGGGCATAGCCCTGGGCCGTCTCCTCGTATTCCACCGTAGCACCGCAGTTGTCAGAAACGGTGACCAGGCAGGGGGCGGGCAGGGCAATGGTGCCGTCGGCGGCACAACAAACGGCCAACTGATCGCCATCGGCAATGCCACAAGTCGAGGCAAACACCGGTGGCTCGGCATCGGTAAATGTGAGGGTCTGCTCGCACGTGGCCTCGGCGGTATTGCCGCATTCATCGGTCGCGGTGACCAACCAGGTCCGGGTCACGATGACTTCTCCGGCGCACGGGGCCAGTGCCACATCAGAAAAAGTGACTTCCACCACCGGATTGGCATCTTGGCCGTCCGTGACTTCGGCGCTGGCTTCACCGTACATCCCAAAAGGCGCTTCCAATGTGCAGTCCCCCACAAAGCTCAGGGCGGTATCCGGAGGGCATGCCAAGGTGATGACCGGCGGGGTTGCATCGGGCACCGCAATGGTCTGCTCACAGACAGCGGTATTTCCGCAGCCGTCAGTGGCCGTCCAGATGCGGAGGGTACCCTCCACTGCCGCCGCTCCTTCGGTCAAAGGAAAATCTGCATAGGTCATGACCACTGTGCCACAGTCGTCCACCCCGATGGCCGCCCCCACATTTGCGGGGTCTATCGGATCGCCGCACGACAGTTCGACATCCGGTGGGCATGTGATTTCCGGCGCCGTCGTATCGCCCCATTGCAGCAATTGGGTGCACACCACCACGGTGTCGAGGTCGCCTGCGGACAATGTCGCCGTAAAGGTCCGCGTCACGGTCACGGGACAACTTCCCGATGCCACATCCGTCCAAGACCACGCCAATTCGGCCGACACCGTTGTGCATTCAGAGGAGCCTTCAGGGGCACCGATTGGACAGCACGTCAATTCCAACTGGGGCATGCCGTTGGCGAATACAGCGGTATCGCCCGTGCAGCTCAGCACCACATCTTCAGGACACATCAGGTCAAATGAGCACGTTTCCGTGGGGTCCTCCCCGCAGGGATCGTCGCCGCCGCCGCCACCGCCGCCGCCACCTTCACCGCCGCCGCCACCTTCACCGCCGCCGCCGCCTTCACCGCCGCCGCCACCGCCTTCACCACCGCCGCCGCCGCCGCCGCCGTCTTCGCATCCGGGGACGGTGAACTGGTCAGAAACCACAATACCGTCTACAAAGGCCTCATTGAAGAGGGTCAAGGCCTCCACCAAAATGGAGAGGTTGCCTTCGGCTGGTACGCAACCGCCTACAACCATGTCCGCCATCATCACCACGGATGCCACCGTCCAACCCGCGTAGGCCCCCGTCTCGTATACGAGCTCAGCTGTTGACACATCGGCCCCTCCAAAACTGCCGTCAAAGGCGTCAAAGCCCAGGGACAGCTTCGCAGCCACCAATTGACCGGAGAGGATGCCTGCAGCGCCGGTAGGATCGGTTTGATTGTTGACCAGCAAAGCGGCTGTCCCGCCTTGGGGAAGAAATGCAGAAACGGCTGTCGCGCTCGTGAACAGCCACTGGTTGCCCTCGGGACAGCCCAACGTCAGCCCATTGGGGAAAGCAGAATCAAAGGCGGCATCCAGGTAACATCCGGGATTGTCGCCATTGCAAATGTCCACGCCCCAACCGCCTTGGGTTTGGGTTCTAAAGTCACCTATGGCTATCGCACAGGGGGTTTCCTGCGCGGTCATCTTGGATGGCAATGCAAGGGCCAAAGCGCACATGCATACCAAGGAGGACAAGCCCCAGACAAGTTTCAATCGGTCAAGCATCGCCGGGTATACGCAACGCGCCGCCTGGTGGTTTCATAACGTGTCGGCTAAAGACTGTCAACGATGACAAATCTCATTCGTTTCAAGGGGCAATGGGTCCGTAAATTGTACTGATGCGCTCATTGTGCACTTGCCAAACCATGCAGAATCCAGTCCTTCTTTTCCTCATCGCCATGCCTTGCATGGTGTTCAGTCAGTCAGCCAACTTCACTTCTGATGATGCCGGTGCTGACATTTCCCAACCGCGCACTTGTGCTGCCCACGAGAAGCATGTCGAAATGATGGGCTTCCAGAAATTCGCTGATGCGCGCCAGCAAATCGACAACCACAGGGCCCAATGGGCGCCCATTGTCGAGGAGCAACGGGCCAGCGGATCCAGCGTTGTTGTGTCGATCCCCGTGGTGTTCCACGTCCTTTATGCCAACAGCACAGAGAACATCGCAGACAGTGAAATTCAAGAGCAGCTGCAAACGCTCAACGATGACTTCCGCCGACAGAACAGCGACCAAGACAATATCTGGGCCCAAGCGGCGGACACCGAAATTGAATTTTGTCTGGCCTCTTTTGACCCTTCTGGCGCGCCGACCAACGGTATCCTGCGCGTGCCGACAACCGTATCGAGTTTCGGGACGAACGACGCCATGAAGTTTTCCAACCAAGGCGGCTCTGATGCCTGGCCAGCTTCCGATTACTTGAATTTTTGGGTATGCAACCTCGGCGGCGGACTGTTGGGATACGCCCAATTCCCTGGTGGCCCAGCCGCGACCGATGGCGTCGTCTGCGGATACCCCTACGTAGGCAACAACGGCCCCGGTGCCGGGATCTACAACCTCGGACGCACAGGAACCCACGAAGTGGGCCACTGGCTGGACCTGCGCCACATCTGGGGTGATGGCGGTTGTGGTGTGGACGACCAAGTCGCCGACACCCCTGAATCTGACGCATCCAACTTCAATTGCGCCTTGGGACACGAGAGTTGCGGTACGGAAGACATGGTCCAGAACTACATGGACTATTCTCAAGACGCCTGCATGAACCTCTTTACTGCGGGCCAGGCAGTGCGCATGCAAGCCTTGTTCCAGCCGGGCGGTGCGCGTGCCAGTCTGCTCACCTCCAATGGTTGTGCTCCGCCTTGCGAAGTAGACTGCGGCTGCACGGATGATGCCGCCTGCAACTTCGACCCTGCAGCTGTCAATGACGACGGCACATGCGACTTCAGCTGCTACGGCTGCACGGACGCCAACGCCTGTAACTATGACGCCGATGCCACCATCAACGACGGCTCCTGCGTTTCCGGCACGCCGCAGAGTTTTGAAATGACGCTGCTGACAGACGACTACCCTGCTGAGACCACTTGGAGTGTCGTAAATGACGCTACCGGAGAAACCGTGATGTCCGGCGGGCCCTTTGGCAATGCGGCGACATCATACACATCGGGTGAGTTGGTGTGCGCAAATTCAGGCTGCTTCACGCTGACCATCAACGACAGCTTTGGCGATGGAATCTGCTGTGGATTTGGAAACGGCAGCTATTCCTTCACCGTAAACGGCGAGGTCGTGGCGGCCGGTGGCAGTTTCACCAATTCCGAATCGACCAACTTCTGCGTCGAGCCCTCTACTTTGGAAGGATGCACCGATCCTGCAGCGTGCAACTACGACGCAACGGCCGAGGTCGACGATGGCACCTGCGCCACGGATGACGCCTGTGGCGTATGCGGCGGACCCGGTGCGATTTTGGAATGCGGTTGTTCGGACATTCCCGCAGGCGATTGCGATTGCAATGGGACGCAATTGGATGCCATTGGTGTCTGCGGAGGCGATTGTGCAGCCGATGAGGATGGCGACGGCATCTGTGACGATGTAGATGACTGCGTTGGACAACCCGACGCCTTGGGCGTCTGCAATGGCGACTGCGCTTTCGACCTGAACGGCGACGGTGTGTGCGATCCTTCCAACCCTCCTGCAGAGCCTTGCGTCAACGGTTTTGCCGGTATTTACCCCTGCGACCAGGTAGACCTCATGGCCCACCTCAACCCCACAGCCGTGGGCGGTGGTGAGATGAACGATATCTGGGGGTGGACCGATCCTCTCGACGGAAAGGAGTACGCCCTGCTTGGCAAGACCACGGGTACGGCCTTCATTGACATCTCCGATCCGGTCAATCCAGTATTCCTCGGGGAATTGCCGACCCACACGTCCAGCTCATCCTGGAGGGACATCAAGGTCTATGCCGACCATGCCTTTATCGTTTCAGAGGCTTCCGGTCACGGCATGCAAGTGTTTGACTTGACCAACCTCCGCGACGTCTCTAATCCGCCGGTGACCTTCAGTTCAGACGCCCATTACGGCGGCTTTGGCAACTGCCACAACATCGCCATCAATGAGGCCTCCGGGCGCGCTTACCCCATCGGGGCCAACACCTTCTCGGGTGGACTGAACATCATCGACATCAGCAACCCGCTGAGCCCCACGCTCATCGGCAGCTTTGCCGAGGACGGTTACAGCCACGATGCACAAATCGTGAACTACATCGGGCCGGATGCCCAGTACGCCGGCAGTGAAATCGCCTTCTGTTTCAATGAGAATACGGTCACCATTGTGGACGTCACCGACGCCACAGACCCCGCTCTCATTAGCTCTACAGGGTACAGTACCTCTGCATACACCCACCAAGGGTGGCTGACGGAGGACCAGAAGTACCTGCTCGTTGGCGACGAACTCGATGAAGGCAGCGTCAACACCCGTACGTACATCTTTGATGTGCAGGACCTCAACAACGTGAGCCTGATTGGCACACATGTGGGGACCACAGCGGCCATCGACCACAACCTGTACACCCACCAGGGATTGGCCTACCAATCAAACTACCGTGCAGGACTGCAAATCATGGATTTGGCCAATGTGGCCCAAGGTGAACTCGAGCAGGTGGCTTTCTTTGATGTCTACCCAGCCAGCAACTCCGCCCAGTTCAATGGCACCTGGAGCAACTACCCCTACTTCGGTTCGGGCAATGTCATCGTCAGTCACATTGAGGACGGGCTCTTTGTCTTGCGCCCCAACATCATCCCCCCATGTGAAGTGGACTGCGGATGCACCGATGCCACGGCGTGCAATTATGACCCTTCCGCAGTCAACGAGGACGGATCCTGCGATTTCAGCTGTTACGGCTGTACGGAGGCCGCGGCGTGCAATTATGACCCCGCCGCCACCATCAACGACGGCTCCTGCATCGACCCAGACCCCAATTTCGGCTGCGATTGCGCATTGGATGGCGCCCAAAACGCCACCCTCTCTGGTGGGCAAAGCAGCACGCCTCTGCTGATTGAGGCGACGGCCAACCCCAACCCTTCCAACTTCGATATCACATTGAATTTCACCGGTGCAGGTGGAAGTTGGCCCGCGGACATGGCTGTGGCCATTACCGACCCCAACGGGGTGTGTGTGGCCTTTGGCGGATACAACGATTCGCCTTCAGGATGCAGCAGCCTCGGCAACTACACCACGATCTGGCCCACCGATTGGAACACCTCGACATCGGGCACCTACTCGGCGACGGTGGACCTCAGCGGAACCTCACTGAGCGGCAGCGGAACGTGGAGTTTTGTGCTCTACAATGGTTGGTCCACGGGGGGCACGGTAACCTATGATGCCACCTGGACATTGAATGATGTTTGCCCGAATTCAGGCGTGCCGGATGTCCCCGGTTGCACCGACGAGACGGCATGCAACTTCGACGCCGACGCCAATCTCGACGACGGTTCTTGCCTGCAAAATGACGCCTTGGGCGTATGCGGAGGCGATTGTGTGGCGGATGTAGATGAGGATGGGGTGTGCGATGTGGATGAGGTCCCCGGCTGCACCGACCCCGAAGCCGAGAACTACGACCCCAATGCCACAGATGACGATGGGTCCTGCGAATTTCCGGCGCCTTGCCCCGGCGACTTCGATGGGGACAACATCATCACGGTGAGCGATGTATTGGTGGCCTTGGGCGACTTTGGGTGCAACGGGGAATGCACGGCGGACCTCGATGGCGACGGCATCACCGGTGTCACCGACATTCTTCAAATGCTCTCCGGCTTTGGCGAAAGTTGCCCCTGATTGGGCAGCCTGCGCTTACAAGATTGCGAAAAACAGGAGGACTAAACCGATGTAGAGGGCGATGGGGGCCAAGAATGCCACCGCCACCCACCGACCGACGGCTGCCAACCCCGCTCGGGGATAGCGTTCCGGATTCGCTTTGGAAATGCGGTACGCGCGCCGGGAGAGCAACAGCCCCATGATGCTCGCCAGCAAGCCCAGGGCAAAAGCTATGCCCGGTGAGGCGACCAAAAGGTAGTCGAGCGCCAAAGCCCCCACCCCTCCCAGGAACCAACCGAGGGACAAGATGAAGCCGGGCACGGCGTCCGGATGGCGCCCATTGATGGGCTCAGGAAGTCCGTCGGCTTGCGGCAGGCTTGGGCCCATTTGCTCCACCACCCCCTCGGCACCGGAGGCCTCCGCACTTGGCCTCTGCAGGCTGGGAGCAGGCGACGCGATGGGCTGCGCGGCACCCCTGTCGGGCGACGTGGCCAAACCTGTTTGCTCCAGTGGGACCACCGCCTCCAGAGGTGCAACGGACACAACCGGGATTCGGTCTACAGCAGCCGTGCGCTCAGGCTGGGCAGCCTGGGGGCCGCGGTGATGTTGGACGTGGAAACCTTTGGCATAGCGCCGGGATTGGATGCGGGACTCCCCCAAACGCTGCTCTGTGGCGCATCCGCTCAAGACAAACAAAAGAACAAGAGGAAAACAGGGGATAAAGGGATGTTGCCTGCGCATGAGGCAAGCTAAGTCAGCAGTGACCCTTTAGCGCAACAGCGTGACGGTACCGGTGTATGTCTTGAACGCGTCGCAGCTCCCTTGGGCCTCCAACTTCCAGGTAAACACCTCTGTTTTGTGGGAGAGCCCCTCATTTCTGGGGCTGCCGTTCCACCACCAGTCTTCGTCATCCGTTTCGAAAACGGGGTGGCCCCAGCGGTCAAATATCCACATGTAGAACGACTCCACACCTGTCATGACGGGACCGAAACCATCGTTGATTCCATCGTTGTCCGGCGTAAAGGCAGAGGGAACGAATACATTCATTCCGTCGATGATGTCGATCTCTCGTGAAGTCTCAGAGGTACAGCCGTCTCCATTGACCACCGTCAGCACCACTTCGAAGCTGCCAGAAGACAGATAAGTATGTGCCGCAAATGCTGCGCCGCCTGTATCGCCACCCGGCCTGCTCAGCGCGTATCCATCTCCGAAGTCCCAGTGGCGCAGGCCGATGGAATCTGCTGTCAGGTCTTCGAATGCCACATCAGCGCCGGGGAAACAAATCTCTTCGGGCCCTGTGAGGAAGACCACTTCTGAGGGATAGGTAGCGGGCACATCGACCGAGACGGTGGTCAGACACCCGTTGCCGTCGAGCAGCTCCACTTCGTAAGAACCGGCCTCCAATCCTGTCTGCTGCTCCGTAAACGCCGTCAGCGGCACAGGCACCCCAAAGCCATCGGGCCAGATTACCTCTGCCGGTGGCACATCCACCGCAAATGCCGCCCGCAGTTCGCCCTCGCCCGACAGGCAGGTATCCGGCTCCGCACTCATGATCAGCAAAGGAGCCGCAGGGGCCGACAACATCAGCGTGTCAAAGGCAGTGCAGCCGTTGGCGTCGACCACGATAAACGTATTCTCTCCAGACGCCAGGCCCACGAGGGTGTCGTTTGTGGTCAAGCCATCTTCCGCAGGGAAGGCATAATTGGGAATGCCTCCCGACGCATCGAGCAACACCACACCGTCTTGGGAATCCGCGCAACGGACGGCAAAGCCATTGTAGTCTGAAAGGATGGAGGCGGAGATGTTGAGTTCTGTGGGTGCGGTCAACTCCACTTCTATGGTGTCGGTGCAACCGAGCATGTCGGTGACCACCCCTTTGTACAAACCCACCGACAGACCGCTGGTATCCACTGTAGAAAAGTCAGAGGCTTGCCATTGCCAGGTGTAGTCACCTCCTTCCAAATACCCGCCGCTGGCCGCCTCCAGTATGGAGCCGTCATTGGCATCTGGGCAAGAGACCTCATAGCCGCTGTAAGGTGCTGGTGCCACGGCTTCCGCCTGCACATCAAAGACTTCGATGAGCGCACTCCAGGTGGACGAGGCTCCGCATATGGAAGACAGGGTCACCTCAAATCCACCCGTCTGCGACAAAATCAAGGAGATGGTGTCGACGGTGCCTGGTTGGACCTCCCATTCAATTCCCGGTCCGGTCACTTCCCAGTATTGGTGACAGCGCAGGCCGAGCTCGGTGGTGTTGACGAGGTTGACCGTGTCACCGATGCAAACCTTGGTTTCATCGGCTTGGAATTGAGGCTCATTGAAGCATACCTGACATTGGTACACGTCTTCAGGCTCGAATGCTGAAACGGTGATGGGACCGGAAAAAGGCACGGTCAGAAAAGGCTCTGAGGACACCTGATCGGCCACCGTTACCGGCACGGGCAGCGAAACCATGGTCACGGGTACGTTCTGACAAGAAACGGTTCCATCAAAATCCGCACGGATGAACAATGGATCCATGGATCCACCCTCGTTTCCAAAAACACTGGATGAGGTGTAGGCAGATATCGTGTAGCCCAGTTCATCGTCAAATCGGACCCCAACAGCTTTGTCCCGCTCGTTGCCTCCGTAAGTCTGCGCCCATTCCACAAACCCCGAAGTGTTCAACTTGGCCAAGAAGATGTCGTGCTCTTCCATGCTCTGCGACAGCACCTCTGGATAGTCGGATGCCGCCGCGCCATACCCGTCGGAACTGCCGAGCAGGGCCAAGCCGCCGGGCACAAAAATCAAGTCCCGGCCCAGGTCATCTCCGAGGCTGCCCAAGGCCCGCGACCAAATGGGCTGACCGTCCTCAAGGTTGAGCCGCATGAGCAGGATGTCCTCTTCTCCGATGCCCCCCGTGGTGGTGGCCCCGATGATATAGGCATCGCCGGTGGCCTGATCGACAAGGGCGTTGCACCCCCATGCGATGTGCTCGTTCTCTGTGAAGCCCGCACCGTAGGTTTTCATCCACACCGGATTGCCCAGCGCGTCTACCCGCGCCACTTCTACATCACGGCCGCTGAGCGGCTGATTGGTGACGAAAAGAAACCCCCCATCATTGAGCGGGGTGACGTTGAGCGCGTTCTTGCTCAAGGTGGGATACCGCTTGGCCCACAACACGTTGCCCATGTCATCCAACTTGAGCAGCACGGGGCGGGAAGAGGCCTGCCCCACCGCAATGAATCCGCTGGCCAAAGGTTGCACATCAAAGATCCACGCCAAGTCCTGGTAATAATTGTACCATTCAAGGGCGCCATCCTGCCCAATTTTCATGACAAAACCCTGGTCCTCGGTGATGTTGTTGCCCAATCCATCCACCCCGACCAATGTCGCCCGCGACCCACCAATGATGTATCCCCCATCGGTTGTGGGTTCTATGCTCTTTCCTCCTTCGGAATTGGACCCGCCGTAGAGGTTGAACCACTCGCGGTTTCCACAGGCATCCACCTTGTACACGTACACATCGCACCCACCGGCACTGCCGTTGTTTTGATGCTGTCCCGTGGCGATTAAACCGCCATCCTGAGATGTGGTGATGGCAAGTCCCCCCTGCATGTCGCCGAGGTTGTAGCGCCTGAGAAATGTTTGGTCCAGTGTGCCTTGCCCCCAGCAAAGTCCACAGCAAAGGGTGGCGAACAGCAATCCGGTATAGCCAAACAACCGCCTCATGGTGCTGGAATAGAGGGCATGACAGACAGCGTGTCAAAGGCGAGGAAGGTCACATGCTCTTCCTCATACCCCAGATCGGTCAACCAATCAATGTATCCTTCTTGGTCTTGGGCCAATGCTAAAGGCGTGCAAAAAATGACCTGGCTTTGCTGGGGCCTGCAAATGACCCAGTCCGCCCCTTTGTCTTCCAGAATGCCTTTGAAAAGCGGCGTTAGAAATGGGCACATGAAGCCATCTTCTGCCATGGCAATCTCCACCCTCAACCATGCGGGTTCCATAACGGAACCTGCAATCACGGGGCCTGTCCATAGGGACAGGATTGTGAGACACAAGTGCAACATTTGGTTTGGCTATGCAAGGGTAAAACTACCCTAACGCTTACCAATTATGCCAACACTTATGCCCCGTTTCGTGCGCGATGGCAATTCATATATTATTATATTCTTATTATACTATTTGACCGTCTATGGGCATAAAAGGAGTACACAACAAATAAAGCATTTAACAGCCTATGTAAAAGGGGGTTTGCAGGGCTTTCCCCCTTCTTTTTTAATCTACTTCATCCTCAATTACAAAATTAGCCGCCTGCTGGATGGGATATTCTCACTCCGCGCAAGTTTAGCAGGTTAAATTCGAGTCATTAACGTGAAGCAATGAACCAAACCATCACGCTCCTCTTCGGCCTGTTTCTGGCCGTGATCCAAGTTCCCGCTCAATCCACCGGCTTTTCGAGCAGTGACGCGGCCAATGACCTCCCCGGTGCGAGGACTTGCCACGCCCACGAAAAGCACATCGAAATGATGGGGCTCCAGAAATATGCGGATGCCCAGCAGCGCATTGAACAGCACACGCAGACTTGGGCTCCCGTGGTGGCCCAGCAGCGCGCGGCCAGCCAAAATGCGATCATCACCATCCCGGTGGTGTTTCACGTGGTGTACGCCAGCTCTGCCGAGAACATCTCCGATGCACAAATCCAAAGCCAATTGGATGTGCTCAATGATGATTTCCGCCGTTTGAATGCGGATGCCGACAACACTTGGCCCCAGGCTGCTGATACGGAGATCGAATTCTGCCTGGCCAGTTTCGACCCCCAAGGCAATCCTTCCAACGGCATCTTGCGCGTACCCACCACAGTGAGTGGATTCGGCACAAACGATGCTGTCAAGTCTTCGAGTTCCGGAGGATCTGATGCATGGCCTGCGGGAGATTATTTGAATTTCTGGGTGTGCAACATTGGTGGCGGCATCCTCGGCTACGCGCAATTCCCCGGAGGGAGTGACGCTACAGACGGGGTGGTTTGCGGATACCAGTACACCGGCACCATCGGCACCGCGACGTCACCGTTTGACCTGGGTCGGACCGCCACACACGAGGTGGGCCACTGGCTCAACCTGCGCCACATCTGGGGAGATGGTGCTTGCGGCGCTTCTGACTTTGTGGACGACACGCCCGATTCAGACGGACCCAATTATGGCTGCGCTACGGGAAATGTGGCCTGCAGTACTGTTGACATGGTGGAGAACTACATGGATTATTCCGATGACGCCTGCATGAACCTCTTCACGCAGGGACAGACGGACCGGATGTTGGCCCTGTTCCAACCTGGAGGAAGCCGCGAAAGCCTGCTTTCGTCCAATGGGTGCGCTCCACCTTGCGAGATCGACTGTGGCTGTACCGATGCGACGGCGTGCAATTACGATGCTTCCGCTGTCAACGACGATGGCACCTGTGACTTCAGTTGCTACGGTTGTACCGACGCTGCGGCATGCAATTACGATGGTTCAGCAACCATTGACGACGGGTCGTGCGTGGCGGGTGGACCCCAAACGTTCACCATGTCGCTCACCACCGACACATATGGCGCTGAAACGTCCTGGACGCTCACTGACGCCTCGGGCGCCACAGTGATGTCGGGCAGCGGGTATGCAAACAGCACCAACTATACTGCTTCTGAGCAGCTGTGCTACGGGTGTTATACGCTGACTGTCAACGACTCCTATGGCGACGGCATGTGCTGCACATATGGAAACGGCGGCTACAGCCTGACGGTCAACGGTGAGGAAGTGGCCTCTGGTGGAACCTTCAGCAGCAGCGATGTGACCAACTTCTGCGCGGAGCCTTCGGATATCCCGGGGTGCACCACGGCTTCAGCTTGCAACTACAACCCGAGTGCCACGGTCGACGACGGTTCCTGCGCCACGCTGGACGCCTGCGATGTATGCGGTGGCCCCGGCGCCATCTTTGAATGCGGCTGCACGGACATTCCCGTAGGGGACTGCGATTGCAACGGAAACCAAGCGGACGCCATTGGCGATTGCGGTGGTTCCTGCACGGCGGATGCGGACAGCGACGGCATCTGCGATGACGTTGACCCCTGCGTTGGCACAGTGGATGCCTGTGGCATTTGCAATGGCCCCGGCGCCATTTATGAATGCGGCTGCACGGACATACCGGCTGGTGATTGCGATTGCAATGGCGGGCAAGTTGATGCCATTGGCGTCTGCGGTGGCGACTGCACAGGAGATGCTGATCAAGATGGCATCTGCGACGACGTCGACACCTGTGTCGGCACGCTTGATGAATGCGGCGTGTGCAACGGCCCGGGCATCCCGGCCGGAGACTGCGACTGCCTCGGAAACCAACTTGACGCCATCGACGTGTGTGGCGGCACCTGTGCGGCGGATGCCGACGGGGACGGTATCTGTGATGATGTGGATGATTGCGTAGGCCAAGTGGATGCCCTCGGTGTCTGCAACGGTTCCTGTGCGGCAGACGAGGATGAAGACGGCATTTGCGACGATGTGGACGACTGTGTGGGCCAAGTGGATGCCCTCGGCGTGTGCAATGGCAATTGCCCGGCAGACGTGGACGAAGATGGCATTTGCGACAATGCCGAGGTCCCCGGTTGTCAGGATGGCGCGGCGTGCAACTTTGACCCGGCGGCAACCGACGATGACGGTTCCTGCATCTTCTTGGGAGACGCCTGTGACGATGGCAATGCCCTGACGCTGGGCGATGTCTACACCAACTGCGCGTTGGCCAATTTCGGCTGCCAAGGTGTGGGCCCTGAGGTCATCTACGAGGAAACTTTCCAAGACTTGGGCGCGGACTATGGCTGGACAGGCAACACCAACACCGCCATCAACGAAACAGAATGGAGCATCCAAGTTGGAGGGGCCACCGATTGGTTCAAGACGGTGTCATCCAACGGCGACCTCATTTTTGAAGGGCGCGACACAGACTTTGACTGCGTCTGGACAACCCGTGAAATCGATGTGAGTGGATTCACCGAACTCGAAGTCAGCGCCGCCTTCTCGGAAGTAGGCGCCCTCGAAAACGCTGACTTTGTGCGCATCGAGTACATCCTCGATGGACAGACCACAGTGATCCAAACCCTTTCCAACGACTTCGGCACCAACAACATCGACCAGATTTCCATCCCCGATGGCAACACCGTTCAATTGCGGGTGGTCCTGGCGACAAACGCCAACAACGAGCGCATCGCTTTTGACGACGTGTATTTGTTTGGTGTGCCCAACTGCGTGGATTCAGACGGTGACGGCATTTGCAATGAAAATGACCTCTGCTCGGATTTGACAGCGTGCAACTTCAGCGACACCCAGGCAACAGGATGCCTGTTCGATGACGCCTGCGGTGTGTGTGGCGGACCGGGTGAAGTATTCGAATGCGGTTGCAACGACATCCCTGCGGGAGACTGCGACTGCGATGGCAACCAACTCGACGCCTTGAACGTGTGCGGCGGAACCTGCGCAGCGGACGCCGATGCCGACGGCATCTGTGACGATGTGGATCCTTGCGTTGGTCAATTGGACATCTGTGGCGTGTGTAACGGCCCCGGCGCGGTGCTGGAATGCGGCTGCAGTGACATCCCTGCGGGAGACTGTGACTGTAATGGCAACCAAGCTGACGCCATTGGCGAATGTGGTGGTACCTGCACGGCTGACGCCGACAGCGATGGCATCTGTGACGATGTGGACACCTGCATTGGCACTGTCGATGCTTGCGGCATCTGCAATGGTCCCGGAGCAATCTATGCCTGCGGTTGTTCCGAGATCCCAGCGGGAGACTGCGACTGCGATGGCAACCAGGCCGATGCCATTGGGGTATGCGGCGGCTCCTGCACGGCAGATGCCGACAGCGATGGCATTTGTGATGACGTTGACCCCTGCGTAGGCACGGTGGATGCCTGCGGTGTCTGTGAGGGCCCTGGCGCCATCTTCGAATGCGGTTGCAACGACATCCCTGCGGGAGACTGCGACTGCGATGGCAACCAACTCGACGCCTTGAACGTGTGCGGCGGAACCTGCGCAGCGGACGCCGATGCCGACGGCATCTGTGACGATGTGGATCCTTGCGTTGGTCAATTGGACATCTGTGGCGTGTGTAACGGCCCCGGCGCGGTGCTGGAATGCGGCTGCAGTGACATCCCTGCGGGAGACTGTGACTGTAATGGCAACCAAGCTGACGCCATTGGCGAATGTGGTGGTACCTGCACGGCTGACGCCGACAGCGATGGCATCTGTGACGATGTGGACACCTGCATTGGCACTGTCGATGCTTGCGGCATCTGCAATGGTCCCGGAGCAATCTATGCCTGCGGTTGTTCCGAGATCCCAGCGGGAGACTGCGACTGCGATGGCAACCAGGCCGATGCCATTGGGGTATGCGGCGGCTCCTGCACGGCAGATGCCGACAGCGATGGCATTTGTGATATCGTTGACCCCTGCGTCGGCACGGTGGATGCCTGCGGTGTCTGTGAGGGCCCCGGCGACATCTTCGAATGCGGTTGCAATGACATCCCTGCGGGAGACTGCGACTGCGATGGCAACCAACTCGACGCGGCCGGTGTTTGCGGCGGTGACTGCACCTCGGACGTCGACGGTGACGGCGTTTGTGACACCGACGAGGTGCCGGGTTGTGACGATGCACTCGCTGTGAATTACAACCCATTGGCTACAGACAACGATGGCAGCTGCACCTACCTCCCCGCCTCATTTGACGGTTTGGTGGCCGAGGCATATGCCCTCAACTCTGTGGCTCCCGGCACCCACACTTTCCGTGTCTATGCCCAATTCAGCAACCCCAACGATCAGCTCGTATCGGTCTATGGCAATGCGGCATCTCCGCTTTCCATAGAATCGTCCACTTCCTTCTATCAGAACATTTTGGGTGATGCCACGGCGGACAACTTGAACCCGCTTCTGTTTGGAACCGACCCCTTATTGGAGTGGGACAGCTTTGTCGCGATTGGCGCGGCGGACAACTCAAGCACCGGCATCCAATCCGCTGGTTTGGACTTCGGTGTCTTCGAAGCGGGCGGTGCCCTGACTTCGGACCCCACATTGGGTGGAAGTTGGTTTGTCTTCCCCGATCAGGAGCCTCAAGCATTCCCCGATGCCGACGGCCGTGTGCTGATTGGACAGTTCACAACGGACGGCACTGTCACGCTGCAATGCAACATCCAATACCGGGCGTCCGACGGAACGAACCCGCAGGTTGCTGGATTGACCCTCGTCTTCCCCAACAGTTGTCCAGAAGACATCAATGGTGATGGACTGGTCGCCGTGGATGACATCCTCATTCTGTTGTCTGCCTTCGGTTGCACAGGCACGGGATGCACAGGAGACATCGACATGGATGGCGTTGTGGGCGTATCAGACATTTTGGATGTACTGGGGGCCTTCAGTACTTCTTGTTTCTAAACCGAACCCATTCACACATTGACCCCCAGCATCGGCATGCGATCATTGATTTTCTTGGCCAGCCTGTTGGCTTTGCCTTGGGCCCTGAGGTCCCAAACCCCCTGTGAAAATGGGTTCGCTGCTGGCTACCCTTGTGACCAGGTCGACCTGATGTCCTTTGTCCCTTCGTCAGCCCTCGGCGGCGGAGATGCAGAAGACCTGTGGGGTTGGACCGACCCCACCAACGGCAACGAATATGCCATCGTGGGCATGGAGGGCACCACGGCTTTTGTGGATATTTCCGATGCGGCATCGCCAGTGGTGCTCGGCACATTGGCTTCGCATACTGGGACTTCGCTGTGGCGCGATGTCAAGGTGCATGCCGACCATGCCTTCATCGTGTCCGAAGCCAGTGGTCATGGCATGCAGGTTTTTGATCTGACAAGGCTGAGGAATGTGGCCAATCCCCCGGTGGCGTTCACCGAGGATGCGCATTACGCTGGATTTAGCAATGCCCACAACATCGCCATCAACGAGGCCAGCGGAAGGGCGTATGCGGTAGGGACCAATACGTTTAGCGGTGGTCTGCACATCTTGGATATTTCCAATCCAACGGCGCCCAGCCTGATTGGCAGTTTTGCTGAGGACGGCTATACCCACGATGCACAAATTGTGAATTACAGCGGGCCGGATGCACAGCATGTCGGCAAGGAAATCGCCCTGTGTTTCAATGAGAACTCCATCGCCATTGTCGATGTCACCAACGCAGGAGATGCCATTCTGCTCAGCAATACGGGCTACGCGACGGCGCAATACACCCACCAGGGATGGCTCACCGAAGACCAGCGCTACCTGTTGGTGAACGATGAAAGCGATGAGAACAGCACCAACACACGGACCTACATCTTTGACTGCCTGGACCTGGACAACCCGGCCCTGATTGGCACGCATGAGGGTACCACACCTGCCATTGATCACAACCTCTACAACCACGAGGGCTATTGTTATCAAGCCAATTACCGGGCTGGAATGCGGGTCTTGGACTTGGAATCCGTGGGTTCGGGAACATTGACAGAAGTGGCCTATTTCGATGTCTACCCCGCTTCGGATGCGGCCAGTTTCAGTGGAGCTTGGACGGCATACCCCTTCTTTGCCTCTGGAAATGTCATCGTCAGCCACATCAACGAAGGCCTCTTCGTTCTCAGGCCCAACCTGACGAGTGCTCCGCCGACGCCACCTACAGACTTGACCTTACAGCCCCTGCGCGATTGGCTCAAGACCAATTGGTACGACGGACTGCACACTGACCTCGGTTACAACAGCGCCCGCGAGCAGATGTATGGCTCGGTGGATGAAGTCGGGAGCCAAATCGAATGCGTCTACACGGGATTCCAACAGGCCGCTGAATTCGTGACCTTCCCCGACCCGATCAATGCGGAGCACCTGGTGCCCCAGAGTTATTATGGTTCGATCAGTCCCATGCGCTCTGACATCTGGAGTTTGCGCCCCGCGCACGGCTCTCCCAACTCCGCCCGCTCCAATAATCCTTACGGCGAAGTGGATGACGCCACCGCCCAATGGTATGGTGTCGATGGCCAAGGAAACTACATCAGCACGGGCACCATCCCCGCCAACCCCGATGACTTCAGTGAGCGCTCTGGCGGTGTCTGGGAACCCCGAGAGTCTCAAAAAGGTGACGTGGCCCGGGCAGTGTACTATTTCTATACGATGTACCCCACCCAAGCAGGTGACCTCTCGGGCGTCTGCGACCCCCAAACACTCTACGACTGGCACCTCGCCGACCCGGTGAGTGCCTTCGAGGTGCAGCGCAACGACCGCATCGAGACGGCGCAGGGCAACCGCAATCCATACGTGGATGATCCGACGCTCGTTTTCCGCGCCTGGTACTTCGCGGCCCTCTCTCCGGGATGCACGAATGCTGCGGCGTGCAATTATGACGCCGCTGCCTCCTCAGATGATGGCTCTTGCATTTTGCTCGGAACGCCTTGCGATGACGGGGATGCCCTCACCTTCGGCGACGTATACACCGACTGCAGCGCACCCAACTTCGGTTGTCAAGGATCCGGTCCAACCACCATTTGGGAGGAGACCTTTGGTGGATTCGCCAGCCTGGGATACGGCTACAACGGCTCATCGAATTCAGCCGCGAGCGAAACCGAATGGAGCATCACTGTAGGCGGGGCAACGGATTACTTCTACACCTCCACCCTCAACGGCGATACGGCCTTTGCAGGCAAGGACCTCGACTTCGATTGCACTTGGACTTCGCGGGAGATTGACGCTTCGGGATTCACAGACATGCAGGCGAGCATCAACGTGGCTGAAACAGGCAATTGGGAAGGCACTGACTTCATCCGGTTTGAAGCCATCATCAATGGCAATACCCAGGTGCTGGCCACCTTCTCAAATGACTTTTCCTCCGCCCAAGTGGCCCCGGTCTCCATTCCCGATGGCAATACGGTCAGGTTGCGTGTCGTGACGCGAAACAACGCCAACGGCGAGGTGGCCTACTTCGATGATGTGCGCCTCATCGGCGCGCCGAATTGCACCGATTCCGATGCGGATGGACTCTGCGATGGCCTGGACGGCTGCACCGATGTGACCGCGTGCAACTACACCGACCCATCTGCAACAGAATGCCTCAGCCTTGACGCCTGCGGCGTGTGTGGCGGCCCCGGTGCGGTTTTCGAATGTGGATGCAACGACATCCCTGCGGGAGACTGCGACTGTGATGGAAACGTGCAAGATGCGGTTGGCGTTTGTGGAGGTGACTGTCCTGCTGACAGCGATGGTGACGGGATTTGCGACGATGTCGACGAATGCCTCGGCGAGCTTGATGCCTGCGGCGTCTGCAATGGCCCTGGCGCCATCTATACATGTGGTTGTAACGACATCCCTGCAGGAGACTGCGACTGCAATGGCAACCAAGCCGATGCGATTGGGGAGTGCGGCGGTTCCTGCACCGCCGACGCGGATGCCGATGGCATCTGTGACGATGTGGATCCTTGTGTGGGAGACACCGATGCCTGCGGCGTGTGCAATGGACCTGGTGCTGTTTACGCCTGTGGTTGCAACGACATCCCCGCAGGAGACTGTGACTGCAATGGCAACCAACTGGATGCCATTGGTGTGTGCGGTGGCGACTGTTTAGGAGACGCAGACCAGGACGGCATCTGCGACACCGATGAAATCGCGGGATGCACAGACCCCAATGCCTCCAACTATGACGAAACGGCGACAGACAACGATGGCTCCTGCAATTATGTGCAAGGAAGTTTCACCGGCCTGACCGCTGAATTGTTTGCCGAAAATGGCGCAGGTGCCGGGCTCAATACCTGGCGCGTCTACGCCAACTTCAACAACGCTGGAGCAGACCTTTTGTCCGTGTATGGCACAGCCAACAGCCCCATTGATGTCTCCACTTCTACCTCGTGGTTCCAAGACCCCTTGGGAAGCGGCACATCGAACGGCATCAGCGAGGCGCTCATCGCGTCCTTCCCAACGGTGCAGTATGACTCCTGGGTCACGGTGGGTGGTCCATCCGAAACCGATGGTGACATACAGACCGCGGGATTGGACCTGCCCACTTTCGAGCTTGGCTCTGACCTGACTTCCGATGAAGTGGCGGGAGGCAGCTGGTTTGCCATTCCAGGGAACGTAGCGGGCACCTCACCGGATGCCCAAGGCCGTGTGCTCATCGCCCAACTGACGACGGACGGCACCGTTGTGTTTGACTGCAACGTCCAATACCGTGAGCCCGACGGCTCGACGCCTGTGGCCACCGAGCTCAGCCTGGTCTTCCAGAATGGATGTCCGGAGGATGTGAATGGCAGCGGCATGGTCGACATGGAGGACATCTTGGCCGTGTTGACCTACTTCGGTTGCAGCGAAGGGTGTACGATCGGTGACCTTGACGGCGATGGCGATGTGGACATTGCCGACGGCCTGGCGGTGATCGGCGCTTTCGGCAACATTTGCAACTGAGGCTTCCGCGTCAGTAAAACCTCACCCTCATTCGGCGCAGAGCTCGCCGAAGTCTGAGAGCAGCATCAGCAGGTCCGCAATGCCCGTGAGGCCATCGCCATTGAGATCGGCAGGGCACACGCCCGGACCGGGATTCATGGTGTACGTGCAACTGTCATCGCCAACGGTGTGGATGGGGTGGTAGTTGATGGCTGTCTCATCCATGCACCCCACCCAGATGCAGCTGCCGCTCTCGTTGGTGGCTGCGGCCTCAAAATTGGATGCCGAAGGATAAGTGCAGCCGTAGATCAAGGAGATGACCGTCACATCGGTGCGTGTAGAAGTGCAAACGGTCGGTATGCTGCTCACGTGCCAATCATAGAAATAGTAGTAGTAATTGGTGTTGTTGGCGCTGTTGTTCAGGTTGTTCGATGTGATGGTCGCCAGAGAGCCAAGGGCATACGGGTATTCCAGGTCCGTGCCAATGCCATCCCGCCAGAGTTGCATGCCCTGGTCGAGCCCGCGCAATCCGTAACCGGCCCCTTCGGGCACGAAAAACGACAAGGCGATATAGGAGGGGCCATCTGGAACCTCCAAGGTCACCTGCTCCATGATGATGCCTGAGGGGTTCAACAGCGCAAAGCTTCTGGGCCCCGCCCCATTGGCAAAGACGCGCACCGAATCGATCACAATGTCCTCGTGGGCATCGAACAGCAACCCGTAATCGGGGTTGTCGAAGTAGGCCCCATTGCCTTGCACCTGGGCGCCTCCATTGGCCCCCTCTGCGCCATAGATCTCCACGGACTCGACCCAAAAAGTGGTGGTGGAATCCAGCACGGGCGTGGTGAAATTGGGGGCAGTAGACAAGGGCATCGCGGCCACCTCAGTGCCGAACCAATTCAACAAGCCGCCCCCGCCATTGAGCGAGACAGCTTGGGGCAAATCCACAATGACGTCTTCCAATTGCGGTGCGCCCGGTGTGTCGTAAAACACGACCTCTGCGGTATCCGAACGCTGGAGTCCCCCGCAACCGTCTTCGAGGATGATGTGGTATGTGCCATCGGAGGTCACCACGAGGCTGTCTGTCTGGGCGCCATTCGACCAGGTCCACGCCCCCTCGGATATGGCATGCAATACCACCGTGCGCCCGCTGCATCCGATCAGGTCGCCGTCCACCTCCAAGGCCGGAATCACTTCCGCAGCCCGGGTCACGCGGATGGGCTCGGAGAGGCCGACACACCCTTCGGCATCGGTCACCCGCACCGTGTAGTAGCCGGGTGCATCGGCTGTGAGGGTAGCCGCATCATCTCCTGTGTTCCAGTGGTATGCACTGCCGGAAATGGCGGGCGTGAGGTCAACCGACGCCCCCGGGCAGAGCGACAGGTCCCCCGAAGGCAACAGGTCAAACGCCGCAAGGGTGCAGGGCGCCTCCACCACGTGGTGATAGGTGTCCACGGCAGGGGCGACCCAAAGCTGTTCCATGCCACCGGGGAACCGGACGACTGCGCTGTCCACCGCTTGGGCCGCGCCGATGCCAAAGTGCACGTGGTGCGTGCAGGTCATGCCATAGCTCTCCCCCGCCCGGATCTCGCGCACCTGGACGCCCCACGGTCCGTAGAGGCTGACCCGCGACCCCACGGCATCAAGGTTGGAGGTGACGCCCTGCAGATCAAATGCAATCCAGTGGTGGCCATTGGCTTGGTTCAGGTAGAGCACATCCGGGTTGTAGTCGTCCGGGCTGACATAGACATTGCCGTAGCTGGCATAGACGTCCAGCGTACCGTCCCTCCCGGCATCGCCTACGGCAAAGCTGAGCATCGCGTCGGGGTGGGTGAAGGGCCAATCAGCGCTGGCAAAGGTGCCGTCGCCCTGGCCCATGAACAGGCGCTGGGCAGCCCCGCCTCCCGCCGTCAGCAGGTCGAGGAAGCCATCGTTGTCGAGGTCGGCGAGTTTGGCTTGGAGGAAAAAACCCGTGACGTCGAGCCCGCTACCCGTTGTGATGTCCGTGAAATGGCCCGTGCCATCGTTTTGGAGCAAAGCGAGGGGGCTGCTGTGGTTGGTAATGAGGGCGTCGAGATCGCCGTCGTTGTCGATGTCCCCAAAGTCGGCCGTCCAACTTTGCTCGTGCAGCACCAAGCCGCGCGACGCGGCTTCTTCTGTCCAACCACCATTGCCATCGGCCATCCACAATTGATTGACCCTGCGCGGGTCGGTTGGGTCGATGATGAACTGCCGGCATTTGGCGATGTAGACGTCGGTGTGGCCATCCCCATTGACATCGGCGGTCACCACGCCATAGTTCCCGCTGTGGTCGGTATTGGGGAATTCACCCGTCGCGTAGTCCGTGAGCGGCATCAACCCGGCATCCGGGGTGGGGCTGCCCATTGTATTGCCCTTCCACAACCTGCTGAGTGCATCGTCATGGCAAGCAAACACGTCCAGCACACCGTCGCCATCGAGGTCGCTCATGGCACAGCCCTGCATAAACATGGAGCCATTGTCGAGGTTATTGAAATTGACTGGGCCATAGGGCGCCATGCTGAGGTGGTGCACACCATCATACGACCCTCCAGAAAACAGGTCTTTGGTTCCGCTGTTGTCGAGATCGCCGACACATGCCCCCCACTGCAGGGAGGAGCCCAGCGACCCCATGTCCACTGCATGGAAACCCTGTGGGCCTTGGAATTCCACGACAATCTCGTGGCCTTCGTCAAAGATGACGAGGTCGTCCCAACCGTTGTTGTCCACGTCCGTAAAGCCCACGGTGCCCCCACTGTGGTATGCCCTTTCCAATGCACTTTCGGCAGCCGTAAAGGTCAACGAGGACTGGGCCTTTGCCTCCGCGGGACAGCAAGTCCAGCAGGCGGCCATGACAAAAAGGACCCATACGTGGCGCTGAGGCGCAGCGGCCGGTGGACTTGCTCCACTTGGGCACACCGACCCTGACTCCTGAAGATCAGCCGTTTCAGGAGGGCATAATGGGGCTTTTCGGGGCTTGGAAACCCCGATGGAATCGTGGCGTGAACGCATGCCGTAATTTTCGATACAGAAATATAATCTGTAGTTCTAATACATCAATGCCGCCCACGAAGTTGTATAACGATTACATCGACGGGCCGAGGAAGACCGCGTTGTCGAAGAGGCGGTGGCCGGACTTCCAGAAGGCGCGGAAGAGCGGGTTGTCGACGAGGTAGACGACGCTGCCCCGGCCCATGTTGTGAACGCCGGCTACCAGCGAGCCCTTTTGGGCGGGAACCGACATTTCACCGGCGTGTCCACTGAAGGGCCGGCCTTGGTCGCCCGGGGGCAACACGGCTACGTTGCCCTCCTCGAGGGCCGCGAAGCGGCGGCCGGAGGTGCGCAGCGTCATGTAGTTGCTGCCATAGCCATCGGCGAGCGGGTGCGTGTCGTCCACTGCGGCGCGGAAGATGGCGCCGGGGAGGTCGTAGCGCAAGCGGTCGCGGCCTTGGGCGGCGAAGGGCAGCGGATCAAGTCCCTGGGCGGCATTGTCATGGGCGTTGCGCTCATCGGCTGCTGCCTGAATGCGGTCCTCTTCGGCTTCGATGTCTGCGCGCTCGCCTTCGGCATAGCGGTTCAGGCCCCACCCGTCCTTGCCGGAGAAGGCGCTGCAGGCGCCGCCCACGGCGACGAGTTGCCCGCCGCCGCGCACCCAGCTGGCCAGGCTGCTGCGGTCGTCATCGTCCATGCGGTACCAGCCGCTCGGCAGGACCACCACATCAAGGTTGTCCAGGTCCAGGTCGCCGATCTCCCCCACCCGGTTCACCGGATATTGGAGGTTCTGCTCAAAGTGGTACCAGATCTCTCCAGCGCTCAGCGAACTGACCCCTTCACCGGCCACCGTCGCAATGCGCGGCGCCTGAATGGCGTCGTAATGGCTGCTGCCAAAATCGTATCCCGTGGTGACCCTTCCTGATGACACCGCTGCAGTGGCCACCCCCGCAGCCTCTCCTGCGCGACGTACAGCGCCGGCGAGGTCCGCCACCGTCTCGTTGTTTCTCCGCGTCACCACGAAATCGCCCGCGGCAAACACCTGGCCGTCCATGCTGAAACCGGTGTCAGCGCGCCTGACGGTGACGCCATCCGCAAGCAAGGAAGCCAGTCCACGGATGGCATCCGCTCCATGGCCGGGCAGCACCCAACCGTAGGGGTTGGTCAGTGCATTTGCGCGCGACGCCGCCGGCGCATCGGTCCAAGGTCCAGCCCCCTGCATGCGGGAGGTCAGTGCCAGCGCTTCCAGGCCCATCGCGTGGGGCAATGCCCAGGCGGTGATGTCGTAGGTCATGCTGTCGGCCAGTTCGGGATCGGGGTCCATCAACACCTGGAGGATGCCGCCTTGGGGCTGGTGGGCGTCGATGATGAGGTCGCCTTGGCGGACGGTGCGCTTGGACGTGCGGCCCGATGCATAGTCATAGGCTGGCACGGTAGCGGCGGTCTGTGCCCGGCCATAGGCGATGCCATTGGCATCGAGGATGCGGCGCAGCTCCACCATTTTGGCGGCATCCTGCTCGGCTGGAAATGCATAACTGGCGTAATCGCCAAAGGGGTCTGAGACGTTTTGATTGTAGTACTCGGCGAATTGCGTCACGAGCTCATCCGCCCGTCGGGCACTCTCCTCCACGGTGCTCATGCCCGACTCGTGGTGGTTGAGGATGCGGTATGCGAGGGTGAGGGTGTCGCCCAATGCCGTGGTGATGGCGCGGCCGGCGCGGCTGCTTCCGCCCTGTTCGTAGGTCATGCCGATGGCGCCGTTGAACAGCGGCCAGGTGTCCCCATAGGCGGGGTAGAACAGGTCAAACACCTCACGGGTGAAGTACAGGGCACCGCGGGCATCGAACCAACGGGCGTTGTTGGCGCCGATGTGCTCCTGGCACTTGCGCTGCCAAGGGCTGATGATCTTGTGGAAGGGCTCTGCCGCCGGTGCGAAGTAATAGGGTGAATTGACCCCCTGCTCGTGAAAATCCACGTGCACCTGGGGCATCCAACGGCGGTAAGCGGTCACACGCGCCTTGGTCTCGACCTGTGTCTGCCAAGCCCAATCGCGGTTCATGTCAAACATGTAGTGGTTGCTCCGTCCACCGGGCCAGGGCTCATCGTGCTCCACGGTTCCCGGGTCGACATTGGGCGCGCTCCCCGAAGTGCGGTCTTGAAAGGCCACATACCGGTCGCGCCCGTCGGGGTTCACGCAAGGATCCATGATGACCACGGTGCGGTCCAGCCATGCGGCCACATCGCCATCACCTGCATCCTTGCCCGATACGAGGGCATGCATGGTGCGCAGGGCCGCCTCGGTGCACACGGCCTCATTGCCGTGGACGTTGTAGCTGAGGTACACGAAGGCCACGCCCGCGTCGCCCGCTGGCACGCCGCCGCCCTCGGTGCGGGCGATGTTCTCGGCGCGCAGCGTCTCCAACCGCGATTGGTTGGCTTCCGAAGTCACCACCAGAAGTCCGAGCTCGCGGTACTCCGAGGTGCGGCCATATGGCTGCCACACGGCGCGATCGGACACCTCCGCTAGGGCCTTGGCGTAATCGACCACGCTGTGGTGACGGGTGAAACGGTCGCCCAATTCATAGCCGAGGAACGCGGCGGGTGTTGGCACTTGGGCTTGCAGGGTCAGCGCCGCACAAGACAGCGCCAAAAAGGCGAAGGTGATTTTCATGACGTGGCCGGCGCTCAAAGACAGATGTTGCCGAATTCCGCCAAGATAGCAAGCATGTCAGCGGTCGTGACCGCGCCGTCTCCGGTAATGTCTGCGCTGCAATCCGAGAGGCAGCCAAACTGCCCGAGCAGCATCAGCACGTCGCCCACAGCCACGATGCCATCCCCATCGAGGTCGGAAGGGCAATCGCCCAATTCGGGCAAGGTGCCCCAAACAATGAGTTCATCCAGGCGCCACACTTCGCCATCGGCATCGTTGCGCATCCGCACGCTCAGCTGGACCGTGGTGGCTTCAGGCAGGGCCAGCGGATTGACCGTGGTGGCACCATCCCCTACTTGCCCATCAATGTACAAGGGCTGGCCATCGAGGAGCACCTCAAACTCGAGGTAATCGTTGGGGCCTGTCATGCCACCGCTGCCCAGAAAGTCTGCCGAAACGGCCAAATCTTCTACGCCTTGCACGTCGACTTCCCTGGAGGTCCACGTCACGAGCCCATCGGTGTCGCGCACGGCGAGGACGGTATCGTTTTGAAACACCTCCGTCCACATGGCGTCCGTGGCCGCCGCTGGCGCCACACTCCATTCGGATTCACCTGCAGCGCTGTCGTTGGTGCCATCATATCCGTATTGCAGCCCCGAGGTATGAAAAGCTGCGCGATACAGGATGGGCCCCTCCGGCGTGGTCGGCGGCCCGGGCGTGCCCACACAACCGAAATCGGGCAGACTGCAATCGGTGTAGATGTCGTCAAAGGTGGTGGCATCACCGTCATTGCAAGGCGCACCTACATTGATGCAAGACCCGTCATCGAGGTTGGCTTCCGCATCGTAGTTGCACGCCGAATTCAAGGTGCAGCCCGGTACGTTGATCGGCGTGCCTGCACAACCGAAATCGGGCAGATTGCAGTTGGTGTAGACGTCGTTAAAGGTGTTGGCATCGCCGTCATTGCACGGGCCGCCCACTGCGAGGCAGGAGCCGTCGTCCAACGTGGCTTCCTCATCGTAGTTGCACGCCGAGGCCAAGGTGCACCCCGGGATGTCCGTCGGCGGCTCCCAGAACCAGCCGAGGTAGACCCAGTCGGGATGATCGACGTAGGGATTCCGGTTGCCTTGGGCGGTCTCTGTCCTGTTGTTGCGGGTCTGCTCCACCGGGCTGACCGGATCTTGGAGGTGCCAGTCGTAGAGGATCTGTGGGTCACATACCCCTGAGATGTCTCCGGCCTGCGTCGGATACATGGTGTAGAAATAGAACACACTCCTGGCCACATCCCCCTTGAATTCTTCTCTGGGCTCCCAAATGCCGCCTGAGCTCTCACTGAAATCATCGGCGTTGGCGGGGGTCGATCCTGTGCTGAAGTAATCCCCGGAGCCATTCACGCCGTACCACTGTGCGCTCCCGTCTGCCACTTCGCCGAAGGGTTTATTGGAGCGGGCAGAATTGGCGGAGCCGTGACATGGCCGGATGGACCAAATGTCCGATTTCATGGGCGATGCAGAGCCGTAGAACGACTGGGGGACAATGTGCTCTGCGTTGATGGGGTTGGGGTAGGTCACAAAGCCGCTGGACTGCTCAAACCCTGTGTAGATGCACGCAATTTGGCCGCCATCGGCATCCACGAAACCGTACATCTGTTCGCGGGCTTCGTTGTACCCGAGGTTGGTGAAGAGCCCGTCGTACCAATTCTGCTTGATCCACGAGCGCAGTGGCTCGAGCTGAAGGTCATTGGGTGCATCCGGCTGGGCCCACATCAATGTGGACCAGATCATGAGACCCCCGAGCAGGAGTGCGGAGAATAGAGAAGAGCGCTTCACGGCAAATTGAAAATACAACCCATCAGGGCGTCCACCGTTCATCGACTACAAAAGCACTGTCGTTCAATGCCGAAAGGAAGGCGATCAGGTCGGTGCGGTCTTGTTCGGTCAGGGCAAATGCGGCGAGCAGGCTGTCTTGGTGGGCATGGCCCGCTCCGCCCGTTGCGTAGTGCTCCAGCACCTCCGTGAGCGTGTTGAAACGGCCATCATGCATGTAGGGCGCGGTAAACCCGATGTTGCGCAGGGTGGGTATTTTGAAGGCGCCGCTGTCCGAAGGTTCTCCGGTCACGCGCCAGCGACCGGGGTCTACGGACACCGATTCGAGGCCGTTGTTGGCAAACCCATGGCTGGTGAACATCGGCGGGGTATGGCAACGGTCACACCCAAGGCCACCGGCACCAAAAAGGTCAGCGCCGCGCGCGACGTCGGCGCCGATGGTGGCCGCGTTGCGTTGCCACTGGTCCCACAAGGCGTTGCCGCTGATCAGGCTGCGCTGAAACGTGGCGAGGGCGCGCGTGAGCACGAAGGGGTCGAGTTCTCGGCCATACGCTGCATTGGCCGCTTCGGCATACTCCACCTGCAGCTCCTCGCACACTGTGACGATGTTGTGTGCGAACTCCGAGGGCTCCTGCAACGGAACCAGCACCTGCATCTCCAAAGTGGGCACCCCCCCTTCCGACATGAAATGGGGTTGATAGGCGACGTTGGTCAATGTGGAGGCATTGCGCTCGCCCACCACACCGAAAGCACCGGGTGTCACGGCTTCCGGGGCGCTGAAGGCCCGGTCAGGCAGGTGACAGGTGGCGCAGCTGACGTTGCCATCAAGCGACAGCCGGTTTTCATAGAAAAGCCTGCGGCCGAGCGCCCAGCGGACATCGGTGAATCCGTTGTCCTCAGGAAAGAGGAGTGGATCAAATCCTTCGGGGAGCTCAAAAAGGTCGGTCGTGTAGGTGGAGGGCGGCTCCTTGGTCGGGTTATCCGGATAGCAACCGAAGGTGCACAAGCACCCCAGCATCCACAGTCCGTATATCCATTCCCTTTTCACCGTACCAAAGATGCAACCAGAAATGGCGGTCGCATGTTGCACCGCCCGGGCATTAAGGTTCTCCGTGAAAGCGCACGGAAAAATCCAGGACGGTCCACGTCTCCAGGCTAAAACCGCCACCACTGAACCGGGGTCCCAAATACCAGCTGCCCTCGTGGCGCAACAAAATGGACTGGCTGTACGGGAGGAGCTCTTCAAAAACGTAGAGGTTCTGGAACCAGCCGTCCTCCTGCAGGGCCCCCAAGGGATTGCCCTCTGGGGTCAAGGCCAGGCTCTCATTGAACTCCATATACCAGATGTAGCTGTCTTCCTCCGGGTGGTAGCTGATCTGCCCCGTGACAAAGGGAGTGGGCGCAAAAAACCGCACGTGATTGAGCTCAACAGGGATGTTGGTGACCATCCACGATTGGTCCACCCACGCCGTATCCAACACTTCGTTGCCCGCACTGTCCGGGCGCAACTGAATATCGATGGCGGCGATGTGGAACTCCACGCTGTCCAGCGGAACGGCGCCGTCCATGAGCGCATCGCAATGGACTTCCCAGGAGCCCCTGACCACCGAGTCTACCTGCATTTCCCACGCGGTGAGAAAGCCGGTCAGGTCAGGCGTCGAAATGAACCCATTGCCATCATAATCAGGCATCCACGAGCCTTGCCCCTGGACAGGACTGGATAAAAACAGAGCGAGGACCAGGGAGCATCCCCCAATGACCTTTTCGATTTGAAGCTGCACAGAAGGCAATTTGGCAGCATTAATGTAAGGTATATCGACCCTTATATCAAATCAATCCGCTATCTCCAGGCATCGGGCGCCCCATTCCACCACATGAGCAGGATCAAGGCGCAAGCGACAACGTTGAGCACAAACCCGGTCCGCGCCATGGTGGACATCCCGATCCGCCCTGAGGCAAAGACGATGGCATTGGGTGGCGTGGCCATGGGCAGCATGAAAGCACAACTCGATGCCAGGGTCACGGGCACCGCAAAAAACAGGGGGTTCAATCCCATCCCGATTGCCATGGCGCCGACCACGGGGGTCAGGAGCAGCGTCAAGGCGAGGTTGCTCATGAGTTCTGTGGCAAACAGCCCCATCGCCGTCACGAGCACCAGCATGACAGCAGGTGACCAGCCCCACCCTGCAGCCTCTGCGGCCAAGGTGCCCGCCCAACCTGCCGCCTCAAACCCCTTGGCCAGGGCCAAGCCACCGCCAAACAACAGCAGGATGTCCCAAGGCAACCGCGCGAGGTCACCCGCAGCCAGCAAACGCGGTGCCATGTGCCGGCGGGTGCCGGGTTCTTCTGTCGTCGGCCGGCCGGCCGAAACAGCGAAACACGCCACGGCGGCGGCCACGGCGGTGGAGGTGTCGTTTAATTGAAGGCCATCCCCGAGGAGCATGTTCAGCGGAGAACGCAGCATCCAGAGCGCAGCCGTGCTGACAAAAAGAAACATCACCCGCTTCTCAGCCACGGACATCGGTCCGAGTGCCCGTCTCTCACGCTCTACCACCGCCTGGGTCTCTCCCCCGCTGCCAGCCGGCACCTTGTGCAAGAGCACCAGCAAGAGGAATACAGTCACGAGCAAGACCGCGGACATGGGGAGGCCGATGGACAGCCATTCGGCGAATCCGATGTCGACGCCAAAACGGTCCATGGCCACCCCCGCCAACGCGGCGTTGGGCGGAGTGCCCACCAAAGTCGCAATGCCTCCAGCATTTGCCCCGTAAGCGATGCCAAGGATGAGCGCGCCACCCCACGGAATGGACTGTTGTTTTTCGGACAGCAACCCCAATACAGCAGTGGCCATGGGCAACATCATGAGGGTGGTCGCGGTGTTGGAAATCCACATGCTCAGCAGCGCTGTGGCCAGCATGAACCCCAGCAAGGTGCGCCGGGGTCCGCCCCCGAGCCTGCCGAGCAGCTGGAGCGCGAACCGGCGGTGCAAGCCGTGCCGTTCCAGCGCCAAAGCCAGCACGAAGCCGCCCAAAAAGAGCCAGATGAAACGGGAGCCGAAAGGCGCAGCGGCCTCACCCAAGTCCAACACGCCCATGGTGGGAAACAGGACGAGGGGAAGGAGGCTCGTCGGACCAATCGGCACCGCGCCACCCAGCCACCACCACAGCATCCACCAAGCCGTTCCGGCCAGCGCGGCGTCGTGGCCCCATTCGCCTGAAGGGATGAACAAGAGGGCGCATAAAAACCCGATAGGGCCACCCCACAAGGCCAACAGCGCCCGCCACTTCATGGCATGAGCGCGATGTAGACCGGAAGGTGATCCGAGATGTAGTAGGCCCCCACGATTTTTTCCTCTGTGCAGTACCACGGCACGGAGGCGCCCCGGACGAAGATGTGGTCAATGCGCGGTGCTCCGCGCAATCCGCCCGTGGGAAACCCCGTGTAGGTTCCGATGTTGTCCCGGCATTTTCTGGAGGCCGCGTCGTGGGCATCGCTGAGGCCCGAACCTTGGAGGATTTGCAAGGGTTCGCTGCCCGGCTCGGCGTTGAGGTCTCCCAGCAGCAAATCGATGTCGGCGCCGCTGATGGAGAACTGCAGTGAAAGCATGCGGGCGGCGAGGGCGCGGGCACGGGCGCCGATGTGGGAGAAATGCGTGTTGGCGATCCGGATGACCTTCCCCGTGCGCCGGTCGTGGAGGGAGACGATGGTGGCGATCCGGGGCAACGCCGCATCCCAGCCCACCGATCCGGGCACATCGGGCTCGGTGCTCAGCCATTTGGTCTCGGCGTGCAGGAGGTCAAACCTGTCGCGCCGCCAGAAAATCGGGCAGTGCTCGCCGCCGGCAATACCGTCGTCCCGGCCAACGCCGTAGTGATCGTGTTCGGGCAGTCCCGCTGCGAGGTCGGCGACCTGGTTGGCCAAGGCTTCCTGAAAGCCGAGGATATCGAAATAACCGATGGCAGCAACCACTTGGTCTCGGCGCTGCTCCCAGGTCAAGGGGTCTCCGGGATTGTCATAACGGACATTGAAGGTGACTACGGCCATTTCATCCGGGTCCTGGGCCCGCAATGAACCGTCCATAAACCAGGTCACCGCGGCCAACAGGATCCCCGCTCGGATTGCACCCTTGATCATGGTGGCAAGGTAGCATTGTCGCGGGGCCTATTTTCGCGCTTCGGCGAAGCAAAGCCAACCATCCGCTAACCCCCCTTCACCCCTTCCCATTGGCACGCAAAAAGAGGCTCTTTCACAAAGGCGCCATGCTCGACCTCGAAGTGCTGGACGTCGCATTTGGCGGCAAAGGCATCGCCAAGGTCCCCACCGAGGACGGCGATTTCACCGTGTTCATTCCCAATGCGATCGCAGGACAAAAGGTGCGGGCGCGGGTGTCACTCTGCAAGCGCCGCCATGCAGAAGCCAAAATCACGGCTGTTTTGCGGCGGGCCCCGGAAGAGCGAGAAGTCCCTTACCAGGCCATCCCCGGCGCCCCGTACATCACCCTTCCCTTGGAGGTACAGCGGCAATTGAAGGAGCGCACCACCCTGGAGGTCTACCGCAGGATAGGCGAGCAGGACGACATCGAGACGCTCTACGAAGGGTGGGTGGATTCCCCCCTGCCCTTCCACTACCGCAACAAGATGGAATACAGCTTCTCGGCCATCGGGCGCGGTCCCGATGCAGACCCGGAAGCTGAATTCGGCGATGGATTCCACCTGGGTTTCAAGGCCCGCGGAACGTGGTGGGCCGTGGAGGACCTCAATGCCGACAGCGGCCTGTTTGATGCCCCGATGGAAAACCTGCTCCCCGGCATCCGCCAGTGGCTGGAGGCCACGGGGCTTCCGGCTTGGCATGCGCCCCGCCGCGAGGGGTTTTACCGGTTTTTGGTGGTGCGCAGAAGCCTGGCAGAAGACCGTTTGCTGATCAACCTGGTCACCACCTCCAACGGATTGGAGGCATTCGATGTCCCGGCTTTTGGTCAGTGGCTTCAGTCACAGTTGGGAGAAAGGCTGGCGGGGTTCATCCACACGCTCAATGACGACACCGGTGAGCGCGTCGAAGCTCGGGAAGGGTCGTCCCGCCTCATTTTGGGAGATGACCACGTGGTCGAACGGCTCCATGGACTCTCCTTTGAGATCCAGATGAAGAGCTTTTTTCAGACCAACCCACCCTGCGCGGAGCGGCTCTATGCGCAGGTCCTCGCCTATGCCTTTCAGGATCCCGTTCCTCTGGCCGGGACGGCAGATGCCGTGACCTTGGACCTGTTTTGCGGCACGGGCACCATCGCCCAGCTGCTGGCCAAGGAAGGCCAGCGCCGCGTGATCGGTGTGGACCTCGTGGAAGATGCCATACACGATGCCCGCAAAAGCGCCGACCGCAATGGGGTGCAAGGGCTGGAGTTTCACGCCGCCGATGTGGGCCGCTTCCTCTTGGAACACCCCGAGTACCAAGGGCGCATTGGCACGGTGGTACTCGACCCGCCCCGCAGTGGCATCAGCCCCAAGTCCCTCAGAAAAGTCATCCGCCTGCGCGCCGAGCGGCTGGTCTATGTGAGCTGCAATCCGGCCACGCAAGCCCGGGACCTGGTCATCCTCAGGGAGGCTGGATATGTGCTTCGGCAGTTCAAGTTGGTCGACCAATTCCCGCACACTTCCCACATCGAGGCCGTGGCCTTGTTGGAATTGGACCCCGCCCTCGCTGGCGAAAATGATGGAAAGGACGAACTTGCAACACCATGAGCGCCCCGATTCAGTCCACCGCAGGAGAAGCTGTCATCCTTGATGCAGAGCGCATCGAAAGGTGTATTCAGCGCATCGCACGTCAAATTTTGGAGGACCACCACGGCGCGGTGCGGGTGGTGGTCGCCGCCATCGAAGGACAGGGCGTGGTGTTGGCAGAGCGCATCGCGGCTGAATTGCGCGCCATTCAGGCGCCTGAAGTCCTCTCCTGCGTCATTCGCATGGACAAGGACGACCCACTGGATCATCCGGTGAGCCTCACGGATGCGGACGCTTCACCCTTCGATGCAACTTCCCTTTCTGGAGCGGTTGTGATCGTGGTCGACGATGTGCTCAACAGCGGACGCACCTTGCTGCATGGTGTGGCACACATCCTCCCTGCCCGGCCCCGGCATGTGGGCACCTGCGTCTTGGTGGACCGCATCCACCGGCGGTTTCCCGTGCGGGCGGATTATGTAGGTCAAAGCCTATCGACCAACCTCAAGGACCACATTGCCGTCCAGCTGAGCGGTCCCGGTCCCGATGTGGCCCTGCTCAAGGACTGACCCCACCCAACCGCTCGATCATCCCTATTAAGGATGCCAACCGCTGGCCATCCAGAGCGTCTGCATCCACAGTGATGTTGGCCCGTTCGTAGACGCGCTCGCGTTGGGCAAGGTGCCGGCGGACAAATGCTTCCAGCTCGTCTTCTGGAATGTCTGCGATGAGGGGGCGCTCTTTTCTTTTGGCGCTGAGGCGCCGCACCAAGGCCTCCACAGAAAGCTTGAAGTACACCACGGCCCCGCTGGCCAGCATGATGTCCATGTTGTCCTCATGGCAAGGGGTTCCGCCGCCTGTGGCCACCACGCATTGACCCGGTCGCGCGCACAGCGTCTTCAATACCTCCTGTTCTGCAGCGCGGAAACCGGACGCCCCTTTCGATTCAAACAGCGCCGAAATGGACTGCCCAGCGGTGCGGGCCAATACAGCATCCGTATCTGCAAATGGCCACTTCATCGCACCCGCAAGACGCTGGCCTCCAGAAGTCTTTCCCGAGCCCATGTATCCCACGATGAAAATGCGGTCAGGTGCCATGCTGTCGAAGATATGCGGTCGTGTCTGACAAAAAGTCACCCGAAACCCCCGCGAACCGACAAAATGACGTGCTCACAGTGACCATGGGCAACTGGCATTGAATTCGCTCTTGTCCGACCGTCGATTCATCGATCAAAAAACGGCAATCTCTCCTCATGGAACAACACGCATTTACACTCAAATCCCAAGCTGCACTCCAAATGGCGCAAAGGAGCGCAGGAGATCGCAGCCACGCCCAGGTGGAACCACTGCACTTGCTCCACGCCCTGCTGCACGGCGCCGACCCCCTGCCCGTCCGCCTGTTGGACAGGCTGGAAGTGGCTGTTCCGGCGCTCCGCATGGCCGCCGACAAAGCCTTGGATTCCCTGGCCACATTGCAAAAGCCCGCTGCGCAAATCCCTTGGTCATCACCCGCCCAGAACGTCCTGCGCACCGCCACAGCTTCTGCGCAGCAGTCAGGCGACCAATACGTGGCCCTCGACCAGCTGCTCGCCGCCCTGGTTGAAATCGACAGCACCGCATCCCGCATCCTGAAAGATGCGGGCGTGCAAGCCGCACAGATGAAAGAAGCGCTGCGCATCCTCAGAAAAGGCCGGACCGCCAACAGCGCGAGCCATGAGGACGCCATGGAGTCGCTTTCGCGGTATGCCCGCAACCTCAATGCGCTGGCCAAGGAAGGCAAATTGGACCCCGTCATTGGCCGCGACGAGGAAATCCGCAGGGTGTTGCAAATCCTGAACCGCCGGACCAAGAACAACCCCATTCTCATCGGCGAGCCCGGCGTGGGCAAAACCGCCATCGCGGAGGGGATTGCTCACCGCATCGTATCCGGCGACGTGCCGGATAACCTGATGGATAAAACCGTCCACAGCCTGGACATGGGAGCGCTCGTGGCCGGCGCCAAATACAAGGGTGAATTCGAGGAGCGACTCAAGGCCGTGGTCCACGAAGTTTCCGAGAGCGATGGGCGCATTCTCCTCTTCATAGATGAGATCCACACCCTCGTGGGTGCCGGCGGAGGCGAAGGCGCCATGGATGCCGCCAACATTTTGAAACCCGCCCTTGCCCGCGGTGAATTGCGCACCATTGGGGCCACAACGCTGGCCGAATACCAGAAGTTTTTTGAAAAAGACAAGGCCCTGGAGCGGCGGTTCCAGAAAGTGCGGATTGAAGAACCCGACCGGGACAGCACCCTGGCGATTCTGCGCGGAATCAAGGAGAAATACGAAGTCCATCACCAGGTGGAGATCCGGGATGAAGCCCTGGTGCGCGCCGTGGAACTGTCCACACGCTACCTGCCGGACCGTTTTTTGCCCGACAAGGCGATTGACCTGATGGACGAGGCCGCCTCGCGTTTGCGCCTTGAAATGAACTCCAAACCGCAGGCCCTCGACGACCTCGAGCGCAAAATCATGCAGCTCGAAATTGAGAAGGCCGCCATTGCCGGAGAAGAGGATCCGGTACGGAATACCGAAATCGACATCAACCTCGCCAACCTGCGCGAAGAGCGCGACGGCCTGCAGGCCAGGTGGACCGCCGAGCGCGATGTCATCGACGAGGTTCAGGCCCTCCGCAGCACCCTGGAAGCGCTCAAAGGCGAGGCTGAGCGCGCGGAACGGGAAGGCGATTTCGGCAAGGTGGCCGAGATCCGATACGGCCGCATCCGCGAGCGCGAAGCGGAGCTCGAATCGGCCAAGGCCCGGCTCATTGACATGCAAGGTGCGTCCCGCATGGTCAAGGAAGAAGTGGATGCTGAGGGGATTGCCGAGGTGGTCAGCCTCTGGAGCGGCATACCCGTATCCCGCATGCTCAAGGGGACCCGAGAGAAATTGCTCGACCTCGAAGCAGCGCTCGGAAAACGCATCATCGGCCAGCGCGGTGCGATCGAGGCGGTCAGCGAAGCGGTGCGGCGCACGCGGTCCGGCTTGGCCGACCTCAATAAACCCATGGGCAGCTTTGTCTTCATGGGTTCCACGGGGGTAGGCAAGACAGAATTGGCCAAAGCCCTGAGCGACTTCCTCTTTGACGACGAGCGCGCAATGGTGCGCCTGGACATGGGAGAATTCCAGGAGCGGCATACGGTGAGCAGGTTGGTCGGAGCCCCTCCGGGATACATCGGACACGACGAGGGCGGACAGCTCACCGAGGCGGTGCGCCGGAGGCCATACAGCGTGGTGCTGCTCGATGAAATCGAGAAGGCCCACCCCGACGTCTTCAACACCCTGCTGCAGGTGCTCGACGAAGGCCGACTGACCGACAGCAAAGGCCGCCTGGTGGACTTCAGAAACACCCTGATCATCATGACTTCCAATGCCGGGGCGGAGGCCCTGCGCGAGCGGTTTGATCAGGCCCAGGAAAATGGCGACCCCGCCGAACAAGTGGCCGGGTCCAAAGCGATGCAGGCCACAGCGATGGACGCCCTCGGCTCATTCCTGCGCCCAGAGTTCATCAACCGCCTGGACGAAGTGGTGGTCTTCCATCCCTTGGGCGTATCGCACACCCGGGAAATCGTCGGGTTGCAGCTGGGCCGGCTCAAAGCCCGCCTCCAAGAAGCGGGCATACAGCTCAAAGCGACCCCGGATGCACTGGATTGGCTGACCCAAGAGGGGCATGACCCGACATTTGGCGCCCGCCCCGTCAAAAGGTTGATCGAGCGGGCTGTCTTGAATCCGCTGTCCAAGGTCATCCTGGCTGAGGATGGCGCCGGTGACCGTCCAACAGTGATGGACATCTTTGACGGAAAGGTGGTGTTTCGTCAGCCCCTCGAAGACGAGGCGCTCATCTCGGTGAGCTGAAACCGTTTAGAGCACGTCCACCACAAACATGGAGCGCCCGCCGAGCCGCCCTTCCAACCGGTCTCCGGACCGGACGGGGCCCACTCCGGCGGGCGTTCCTGTAAAGAGCAAATCTCCGGTCTTCCAGGTACTGTAACGGGACACGTGCGCGATGAGTGCATCCACCGAAAACAGCATGTCGGCGGTGTGGCCTTCCTGGACCGTTTCGCCATTCTTGAGCAGTGAAAACCGCACATCTTGGATGTCGCCACCCAATTCCACGAGGGGCACCCACTCCCTGGACACAACCGCGCTGCCATCAAAGGCCTTGGCTTTTTCCCAGGGCTTGCCCGCCGCCTTCAATGCTCCTTGCACATCGCGGGCGGTAAAATCAATGCCCAGCCCCACTTGGGTGTAGCAGCGGGCGGCATGCGCCTCATCGATCCATTTGGCGGCGCGCTCCATGCGCACCACAAGCTCTACCTCGAAGTGACAGTCGGTCGTCCATTCCGGTATGGCGAAGGGGTGGTCCTTGTGCAGGATGGCGCTCTCGGGCTTGAAGAAAAACAGGGGCTCCTTGGGCGCGGTGTTGCCCAGCTCTGCGGCATGGTCCGCATAATTCCTCCCGATGCAAACGATCTTCATGACGCAAAGGTGGGCCAAGGCCCGGTTCAATCCATGAACAGGCGCACTTCCACGCGGCGATCGAATACCGCCCCCCATTCCGGTTGCCGCTCTCCAAAATGCGCTGCCGTCACCCGGTCGGCGGCGATGCCGCGCTCAAGCAGGTAGTAGCGCACGATTTGGGCCCTCCGTCTGCTGAGCTCCATGTTGGCCCGTTCGGATCCGGTGGCATCGCTGTGCCCGGTCACCAATACGCGCAATGTGGGCAGGGTGACCATCCATTCCACGAGGGTATTCAATCCGTATTCGGCGCTCAAACCCAAGGCGGCACTGCCTGAGGGGAACTGCAGTGTGAACTGCTCGGGCAGCCGATCCGGCACGCCACCACCCGTCGTGTTGCCGGGCTGCCAACCGCCATCCAGTCCCCGGTTGGGAAACCCGCCTTGTGCGCCCGCACCTGCATCCGATGGGTGGTTGCGCTCGAGGGCCTCCACCCGCTCGATCAATGCGCTGAGCGCCTTGGCGACCTCATCGCCCAGCCCATCAAGCGGCTCACCTCCCGTCCCCAGCCCGTCCAGGGTGCTTTCGTCACGGGACACCTCTCCAAAATCTGGCAAGGGCATGGGGTCCAGTGGATCTGAGCCCCCTTGCAACTGTGTCCAATCCGTATTCAATTCTTCCCGGGCTTGGACTTCACGGGCCAATGCAGCATTGGCAAACACGCCAATGTCCATGGCCACCAAGAGCAAGACATCTTCTAATTCGCCCTGCACTTGGAAATAGGTCCACTCACCGTCGGCCCACCCCCTCGGCGCAGGCGGGATTTCCCATCCCTCAAGCCCGGCGAGCGCCTCTTTGACCCGGGGACGAAAGCGCTTGAACTCCACCATGTCCCCTTCGAGGTAGTAGGGCACTGAGGCCTTGACGACGGCGGTCATGGCCTTCATGGTCCGGGAAATGGGGGTTTTGAGGGTGACGCGGCCGCGGTCCACCGCAACATCGGAGGCCAGGCGCGTGGCGAGGACCTCCATCACCACAGCCTGATACCGCTTGGCGGTTTCATCCACTGGCTGCCCTTGTGCACAGGCCGCCCCCATGGACAACACCACACACGACCAAGACAGTGTCATGGCAATCAATAGGTTCCGGGCTTCGCAGCGCAACATGGCAACTGCAATTTAACTCATTATGAGCGCTTTGTGCCCCTCGCCAGCGAAACCGCCGCCTCATTTTCCGCGACCGCGCAGCACGATCCAAACGGTGTAGGCCAGTATTTTGAAATCGAGGCCCAGCGACATGTTTTCAATGTAGATCAGGTCAAACCTGAGGCGCTGGACCATCTCCTCCACATTTTCAGCATAGCCGTATTTCACCTGGCCCCACGAAGTGATGCCGGGACGGACTTTCTGCAGGTGCTGGTAGTGGGCGGCTTCCTTGGAGATCAGGTCGATGTAGTGCTGCCGCTCGGGGCGCGGCCCCACCAACGACATTTCACCGACCAAGACATTGAAGAACTGCGGCAACTCATCGAATCTGGACTTCCTGAGGAAGCGGCCTACCCTTGTAATTCGGGGATCGTTGTCACTCGACAATTGGGGCCCATTGCGCTCTGCGCCGGTGTACATGGACCGGAATTTGTGGATCATGAATGGCGCGCCCCAGCGGCCGACCCTTTCTTGGTGGAAGAGTATCGGCCCTTTGGACGAGGCCTTCACCGCCAAGGCGATGCTCAGCAGCAAGGGGGTCAATGCCACGAGGGCCAGACAACTGACGACCACATCCATGCCCCGCTTGACGGTCACCTGCCACGCCGGCATGATCTCCTTTCGGATGGCGATGAGCGGAGCGCCAAACAAGCTCTGCATGCGCACCAGGCCGCTCAGGATGTCATAGATGTCCGGGATGATCTTGATGCCAACCCCGGTGCCTTCCAATTTGTTGATGATGGACTCCAATTCGCCGTGGTCCGAGCTGCGGACCGCAAGGATGACTTCCTCCACATTGTTTTCGTCGATGAGGTCGGTCAATGCCTCAGTAGAGCCCAGACATGGAATGCCTTCCAAGGTCCGGCACGCTTCTTGGCCCACTTGGATGAACCCGATGAAGCGAAAACCGGGATTGCGCCGCAAAGCGCGGATTTCGCGGACGGTGGAGACGGCCTCTTCGTTGCACCCCACGATCAACGTATTGAAGGCGACCTCTCCCTTGTGCACGCGTTTGACGGTCCGGGTGGTGAGGGGCATGCGCACGGCGATCACCGCTGCGGACTGCGCTGCAAACAGGACCATCAGCGATTGATAGTATTGGGTATAGCTGCTGATTGTATCGTCCAGAATCAGCACGAAGAACAGCGTCACCGCACCGAGCAATGAGGTCCACAGGACCTGTCCCACCTCCTGCGAACGGTGCCTACGGAAAGGCTCTCCATGCATGCCGGCCAGACCATACAAGCCCACCCAAAACATCGGCACGAACATCAGGCCGTACTTGAAGTTGCCGTCCAGCAACAGGGCTTCGGGAAACCACTGGTCTTTGAAAGCCGGCGCTTGCTCCAGCACATTTTTCCTGTAGAGATAGAGGGTGGTCCATGCCACTGCTGAAGCCAATACATCCCCCAATACGTAGCGCACCGTGGCCCACCAGCGGTCCCGCGAGGTGATCGGCTTGGCGTTCATGAGGCTATTGGGCAGAGGTTCCGTCATGCTCCTCAATAGGTCACGATGCGCACGTTGTCCAGCCCCACCGAACCCGCCGTGCGCTCCGCTTCCAAAATGCACTCCACATAGACTTCGAAATGATCAGCAGCCCCTTGCGCCATGACCACCGCGCCCAAGTCCACGTACAATTTGTTCCAAGTGGCGGCTTGTCCTGCCGATTCCGTGGGGTTTACCACCAAGGCCAGGTGCTTGGTCTCCTGCCCGTTCCGAAATCCATACAGTCCGACGGCAAAAGACTGGTCGCATCGGTAGTCCAATTCCAAAAAGACGGGCAGTCCAGATGTCAAGTCGAACTCCTGCTCCACCGTGCGCACCCGTATGAGGGGGTTGTCGGTGTCCACATCGATCCTGCCGGAGTGTCCCCCTTCGAATACTTCCCCCTCCACATCGGTTCTGACCAAGCCTGCTCCCCCCGCCATGTTGGCGAATACGTTCGAATTCTCAAAGTCCTCCACCGCGATGAGGCGGACGTTGTCCACCAGTCCAATCTCAGGAAGGAGGGTGTCCCGTGAACCGGCGGTGCCGTCCACGAAGTGATCCACGGTGGTGTAAAAGGGGTATGGCGCGCGGCTGTTGCTGATGCCGTTTTCACGGATGCCCGCGAGCAAGGTCACCGGGCTGCCTGCGGCATCGGCAGGCAGTATGGGGACAATGGCGGGAAGGGGAAATACGCCCACCACATCCGTGGCGCTGTACACCCACAAGTCGGTCACGTTGGTGGATGCCGTGCCTTGGTCTTCCCCCGGGGTGTATTCAATGTCTGGGACAATCAAATAACGCGGTACATCCTGGTCCGCATTCATCAATGAACACCCCCACAGGCCAAGCAAGACCATGCCGATTTGGATGGGCGGTGAAACGGTGCGCAAAATGCGGCGGGAGCGCATGTTTGGTTCGGGTTGTGGTTCGATTGAAGTCTGGGATGTCCGCTTGGCATCCCGCGCTTCATCATTGGAACGGCCCCTCATGCGGATTTCATATGTGCGGTGCCTCATAGTTTTCCACATGTGCCATCGTGGACAGCGCCGGTCACCGCAGAATCATGATGTAGCCTGTCTTCCTGATGATCTTGCGCACCACCGATGTCGGGTCCCGAAACGTGACCTGAAAGGCGTACACCCCATCGCGCACGAAGAACAATTTCTCATCCAAGGGCCGCTCATCCTCGCGAAATCCACCCGTCCAGTATTCTTCAGGGTTTTGGGATTGCCAGACCATGCCACCCCAACGGTCAAAGATCTTGAGGTGATATTCCTCTGGAGCGCACTCAAAAACGGGGCGCCAAGCATCGTTGATGAGGTCACCGTCCGGGGTGAACCCTGAGGGCGCAAAGACTGCACACCCGCAGGGCACTTCAACTACGAGAACAGAGTCTGCCACCGAGCCACAATCGGTCGAATGGGTGGCCACATAAAGACCCGCCTCCGAAATCACACGGACGCTCCCTGTCTCCCCATCGTCCCAATAGACCGGGTCTGGGGTGCCGGTATTGACGCTTTGGGATTGTCCCTCGCACAATTCGATGTAATCCGGGAGACCCATGGGGGTAAGCGCCCCTGTGGGAACGGCAATGGCACCGGCCACATCGCAACCGGTCTCCGCCTCAGTGGCGACAAAGAAATACACCCCGGGCTCTGTCACCGTGAGGCCCGAAGGGTCAGCGGCCGCTCCATCTACCTCCCATCCATCCCATCCACCGGGCCAAGGGATGAATGCGAAATCACCTGGGCACAATGGTGGCGACTCAATCTCCGGAGCAGTGGCATCCTGAGGCCACACATAAGTGCTGTCCTCACCAGAACATTCGGGCAAAGGAGAAACCGTCACCGACTGCCAACCTGCAGCATCTCCCGTCCATGACCAGCCGATTGAGCCATCGGACCACTGGGGATTGGCGACACCGGCCAAAGGCACAATGTCTAAAGTCGCCTGCTGCCCCGGACACAAGGTGACCGTGTCGGGCAGACCGGGATCGGGGGCTTCATAGACCGAAACCGTGGTGGTCAGCGTGGTTGTGGCCGCGCATATATCGGTGACTGTCGCATCGAAGATGGTGGTCACCAGCGGTGTGGCCAGGGGCTGCTCTGCTGTGGCATCGTCCAGCTCCCCTGCCGGAGACCAGATCACATCCGCTCCAGCCCCCGCTTCGAGCAACAGGCTCACCCCGGCTCCGGCGCAGGTGGCAAAAGCGCCGGGGAGTGTGGGAATGTCCGCCGTCAGGAGGTCAATGGTGTAGTCGAGCTCAAGGGGACACCCCGTGGCGACATCGGTGTAGGTCAAATTGAAATCGCCCGCCTCTGCCACCCATGGGGAGGCCACAGCCACACCATCGACGGTCCAATCCTGTGTTTCCGCTGGCCAGGTGATGTCCTCACTGACCCCTGCACACAACGGGCCCAGGGCAGGCAAAGACGCGGCATTCGGATACAGTGCAGCCACCGTTGTGCTGGCCGTCCCGATGCACCCCCCATCCCCGGTGACTTCTACCGTCTGAATGCCTGTCGCACTGCCTGTCCAGTCTCCTCCCATGGTGCCGTCTGTCCATTCCGCGGTGGCGCCCGGCGGAACGGTCACCGATAGCGACACCTCTTCTCCCGGACAGAATTCAGCAGTGGCGGGCAGGGTCGGCTGGGGCGCGGGCAGGACTTCTACCGTCGTCTCTTCGGTCAGGACATCGCCGCACACGTCAGTCCAGACCACTTCGTAGTCTGTGGTCACCAGTGGTTGCGCATAAGTCACCGCCGCGGAAGGGTCGGAGAGTCCATCGACGGGAGTCCAAGAGATGGTGCCGCTTTGGGCGCCTTGCAGCACCAAATCCACTCCAGCACCCTCGCACACGGCGTGCTCCGGCGGGAGCCCCAGCGCAGACGTGGTCACGCAGACTTCCTGGGCATTGCTTGAGCCTCCCGTGGAGCCGGTAAATCCCCACCAAACCTGGGTTTCTCCTTGAAATATTTCACCCGACAGGTCTCCGCTCCACGACAACCGCAATTCACAATCGAAATACACTTCGAACAACTGCGTCACTGGGTCCCACACCACCTTGAACTGGTGGGGCTGCCCATCCTCGATGTTGGCTCCATCGGACCGCGCCGAAACAGGGCCGTCGAGGTTGAAGAACGGGATGTTGTGGTTGTTCACCCCATCCCTAAAGATGCAGACGTGGTCTTGGACGGGGTCGGCGAAGTTGCCATTTTGCCAAGTGTCAATCTCCACACCCAAGCTGCTTCCCGGCACATCCGAGCCCAAATATTCATTGATTCCACCCAAGGCAAAAAGGCCGAAATCCTGCATCACAAAGGCGATGCCATCGGCACCTGTCGCGTCTTGATTGCCCAAGTACAATTCAGCCCTGATGGTAAATTCCTCGTTGAGGTCCACTTGATCATTGAACCAAACGGCACCCACCTGTTGGAGTACATTTTCTGTGATGGCATAACAGCCATCGCCCAGCCCCACTGCGTCACCTACAAACGTGCACACGTCTTGGGCTGCGGAAGTCGTCCAAAAAAGAATTCCTGAAAGCAATAAAAACAACCGGGCATTCATCCTACAAAGATGAACGCCTCTCCCCTGTTTTCGTTGCTTTCCAACGGAATTTCCACTTGTGTTTTGTGGACTCACGCAGAGACGGAGGCGGCAGCTTTGGCGTGGTCCGCGAGGAACTTTTCGAGACCGCTGTCCGTCAGGGGGTGCTTGAGCAAGCCCTTGATGGCGGAAAGTGGGCCGGTCATGACGTCTGCGCCAATCTGGGCACAATCGATGATGTGCATGGTGTGGCGAACGGAAGCAGCGAGGATTTCCGTCTTGAACATGTAGTTGTCATAGATGCCGCGGATCTGCTCGATCAGCTGCAAGCCGTCGCTGCTGATGTCGTCGAGGCGTCCGATGAAAGGGCTGACATAATCCGCACCCGCCTTGGCAGCGAGCAGGGCCTGGCCCGCGGAAAAGACCAACGTGCAGTTGGTGCGGATGCCCTTGTCGGAGAAATACCGCAGCGCTTTGACACCGTCTTCGATCATGGGGACCTTGACCACGATGTTGTCGTGAAGGGCCGCCAAGGCTTCCCCTTCTCGGACCATGGTTTCGAAATCCGTGCCGATGACTTCGGCGCTGACGTCGCCGTCCACAATGTTGCAAATGTCTACGTAGTGCTGGCGCACGGCGGCTTCTCCTGAAATGCCCTCCTTGGCCATGAGGCTGGGGTTGGTGGTCACGCCGTCGAGCACGCCCAAGGCGGCAGCTTCGCGGATCTGGTCGAGGTTGGCGGTGTCGATGAAAAACTTCATGGGGGTGGGGTGTATCGCAGGGCAAAAGTAGGCCGGGCGGCCACCTTCGGGGAGCGTCTCCACCACGGTTTTGTTCACGCCGAATACCGGGTTCAACGGAGGAGGTGAACCGCCTGCCAGACGCCGCCATTGTGTCCAAGCCAGGCGCTGCCTCTGGGCAGGGTGGCCGAGAACAGCCCGCCGGTGTGCACCCAAGACTGCAACCGCCGCCCCACAGCGTCGAGGCATGTGATGCGGCCCGCGGGAACTTGCCAATGGACTTCACCGGACGTGGGGTTTGGATAGGGACGGCCAATGGCGGCCGATTCGGCAACGTCCACCGAGGCGTCCTCCTTCCAGCGCGACAAAATCCAATGGCTCGTCAGCGGAGTGTCGTCCGCGAGGGTTCCCGCGACGTACAGCCGCACCCCTTCCGCGGTGTGCACCGCGCCGACCCTGTGGCGATCGAAGGCGGCATCCTCTGTCCAATACGCCTCCGTGCCAAAAGCCGAACCGTAGGAAGTCCACCACGCCGGGTGGCACGCCCCATCCCAGGAGACGATGTCGCCCAGTGTGCCCACAGCCACTTGCTCATCTTGGCACTCCGGACCAGCACCGGCCGCCAAACCAGCGGCCCGAAGTGGCGCTTGAACCGGCAATCCCGGATCGATATCCTCTGTCGGGGAATAGGCCATCTGACCGTTCAGCGGCATCCACCCTACGTGCATGGTACCGGCTGCCAATGTCGCCTCGCCAGCGGGCACGCCGAGCAGCAATTCTATGCCCGCTCCGATTTCACATGCCCCCCACCGGTGCCGCATGTCGCGCACGCCGTGATTCAGCGCATCGTCATCGGTCCATTCGAGTACCCCACCCACCCCAAACTCCGTGTCGAGGGCGCCGTCGAAGTGGAACCGCGCGACAAAGGGGTGGAATGCGCCGGTGGTGGACACGGTGCCTCCGGCGAGGATGCGCATGTCGGTCGGAGGGTCAAATGGGGTGCCAGAGGTGGTCGGCACAATCAGCGCATGGGTAAACCTTCCGCTCCACTCATGGCGGACACTGTCTTCGACCAGCCAGCCGTCCGGCTCAAGGACAATGCGGCCCGCCTCGCCAAAATCGGGATGAAAAGTGCCATCCGCGGTACTCAAAACGGCCAGTGCAGGCAATTCGCGGTGGGCACAACAGCTGTCATAGGCCGCGCCCGCCACCACCATCCAAGGGCCCACCGCCGAAGCCCTGGAATCCTGATCTGTGGCCCCGGCCATGTCCAGCCCTCCCCCGTCGTGCCAAGGCCCCACAAAACCGAGATCCACTGCGCCAGACTGGCCCCAAGTGGTGTCCATTTCATCCGCCTGAAAGGCCCGGATGCGCCAGACATTGGACAGTACAGTATCCGATGCCACGGGCGCCTCGGAAAACAAGAACCAGCGGTCTTCAAAGAAGCTGGTCCGCAGGTCCACCGGGGTTTCTCCTTGAAAGCCCGAACCGGTCCACAAAGGGCTGCCATTGGATGCAGAAAATCCGCGCCACCTCACCTCAGCCGTGCCACTGGAATCATAAGCGGCGCTGAGCATCACCACGCTGCCGTTTGTCCGGTCAAGGGCGACGGGCACCTCCCACCGGTCGGAGGCACCGATCTGCCGTCCGCCTTCGGACCAGTTGTTGTCCAGCACCCATTGGGCTCCGCAGGTCAGCGACCCACACAAACAGATCAACAGGAGCGCTGGACGCATCTTCATGGGCGCAATATCAGCAAGGTGTGTTGCCCGGTGTGCAGGTCCTTGCAGCAATACGTGCCCGACGGCCAACCGACGAGGCTCACGCCATTGGATAGCACACTGCGTGGCCATTCGGCCACACACCTCCCCACGGCATCGTAGACGGCCACCGCGGCCGGCAACCGGCCGGCAAAGCGCACCTGGTCCCGCACGGGATTGGGGTAGGCATAAAAGTCCGCCGGCTGGTGCAGCGCCTCGGACACGCCGCTGACCGAGCCGGTCCAGGTCTCCACCTCTTCATCGATGGTCACATTGGTCCCACCGCCGCCACCGGGCCCACCGCCACCGCCGAAGTTGTCGGTCTCCACCACGCCGCGATAGGCGGGGTAGAAATAGGGGTATTGTCCATTGTGGTCTTCGTCCACAGTCGCCCAGTAAGCGTAAATGCCGTCTGGATACTCCGGGGTCACCGAAAAACGGCCATTGAAGACGTCGAGGTGACCAGCACCCTCCACGTATTCATGGTCCTCGATGTACGCCCCCAGAACGGCTGCGATGGGTGCCGCCCCAGGCGGAATGGCGGGCGTGACGAGTTCATCGACGTCCGGTCCGTATTGATTGGGGGCGAGCGCCGTGCCATCGGCCAAGGTGTGGCGCACGCTGATGTCGCGCAGTTGCCAGCTGGTTTCCATGCGGGCAATCCCGCCTGATCCGTCCGCGTTGGCGAAGCCATAGGGCCCATAAATGGGGTAACCATCAAAGGCAAAGCCAATGAGCGGGCTGTGGGCTTCCATGTCGATGGCAAACAGCGCAGCGCTGGGGAAATCCCCGCAAACGTCGCTGGTTGGCGCAAAGCTGTCGTCGAAGGCAGTGGGCACCTGGTGGTGGTGATAGCGGCCCATGGCGGGGTGGCCCTTGGCACAGTCGAATCCGTCATTTTCGAAAAACGCGCCGTTCTGGTGCCAGATGCCTTGGTTGTTGTAGCTGAAAGCATCTTGGGCATTGAAAATGGGCACGCCGTTGATGAGCACCCCGGTTTGACCGAGGCCGGTTGCCGTGCCTCCAGTGGGCCCTTCCTCGGGGTTCCGGGGAATCTGAAAGAGGTAGTCCTGGGCCGTGGCCAACGAAGGATTGCCATCGGGAAACGGCGACGTCGCATAGCGCGGGATGCCATTGGCCTGCACGTAAACGCTGTTTTCGCTGAATTGCACCAGCAGAACATCGCACGCTTCCTGCATCTGGATCAGGTCGTTGCCGTCCCAATATTGGCCCGTCGCCCCATCCGTATTGAGCAACCAAGACGTCAATTCTGCTTGACAAAAAGCCGCCATGGGCAACAGAAGAAGGACGCAAAAGTGGAAGAATCGCATGGAAGACAGACGCATGAGCGAAAGTTGGGTTTAATTGCCCCATGCTTTCTAATGAGGAAAAAGAAAAAGTCAAGATCGCCATTCTGAAGAAGGCCCAAGATTTGGATGAGCGCATCGCCGAATACCGCGAACTCACCAAGCCCATCCCGCCCAGCGAGGCTATAGGACGGGTGAGCCGCATGGATGCGATCAACAACAAATCGGTCAACGAAGCCGCGTTGCGGCAAGTGGAGAAGCAAAGACAGGGGCTGGACCGCGCCCTGCAGAGAATGGATGACGACCGTTTTGGACTCTGCACCCGCTGTGGGGAGCCCATTCCCATGGGCCGCCTGATGCTGATGCCCGGCGCCCTGACTTGCGTCCGCTGCGCGGGCTAAAGAAAGTGTCTTGACCTCTTGTCGCATCGTCGGCTTTTTGCGACCTTGATGAACATGCTCATCGACATTCACCAAGAGACGCCCGAACAGCGCAAAATTGACGTGGCCGTGCAACTCCTCAAGAAGGATGGCGTGGTCATTATCCCGACAGATTCAGTCTATAGTTTTGCTTGTGTATTGGGCTCTTCCAAGGCCTTGGAGAAGATGATGCGGCTGCGGGATTTGACCCCCGCAGAAGCCAATTTTTCGCTGATATGCAAGGACTTGAGTCAAATGAGCGAATACGTCGCCCCCCTTCCCCAGCCCATTTTCAAACTCATGAAGCGCGCCCTTCCCGGCCCGTTTACGTTTATCCTTGACGCGGGGACGAGGGTGCCCCGGATCTTCAGGAAATCCAAGCGTGAAGTCGGCATCCGCATTCCGGATCACGCCATTCCAAAAGCCCTGATTGAATCTCTGGGCAAGCCCTTGGTGGTGAGCTCTGTCCCGCGCGAGTCAGACGACATCGAGTACCTGACGGACCCCGGGCTTGTTCATGAGAAATACGCCTTGCGGGTGGATGCCGTCATCGGTGGTGGCTTGGGACATCTCGACCCTTCTACAGTGATCGATTGCACCCATGGAGAGCCTGTAGTCCTGCGGGAAGGCCGGGGTGTTTTGCAAGGATTGTTGTAGTCCTGAGGGTGAATCACTTCACCTGAAGATTGTTGGGAATTTGTTGTCGCTTTTTTCCGGACGGAATATATGTCCTTCGAATGGTTTATAATACACTTCAAATCGAAGTAGGAGCTTTCTAATTCAGCGTAGGACAGTGAAGTAGGGCCGCGTGTATGACAAGTGAAACTTTACTTTAGGGCAAACCGAATTGTTCTGATGCGTTTCACGACCAAAGCCGTGCGGATATCCGCCGTTTTCAGCGTTTTCTTTTTTTGCATTTGCCTGAGCCCACTCAGTGCGCAAGAATCGACCGACGTCACTCCACTGACCCAAGCGAGCTATCTCGATCTCCGAGACGACCCCGATGCCAATTTTTTTGACATCAAAGCGGCCTTTGAAGCTTATTGGGCAGATAAGGAAATCACGAAAGGATGTGGCTACAAGCCCTTCATGCGATGGATTCACCACACCGAGCCGCTCGTGTCTCCTTCTGGAGCACTCCCCTCCAACGAGGTGATCGAGAACTCCGGTCGTGTCTACACCCCGCCTTCTGCGGCGAGCATGATGAACCCGGCCTGGCAATCGCTGGGCCCCGTTTCCCGCCCTCCAGCAGGCCCCTATGCTTACGCCGGTGGTGTCGGCAGAATCAACAAGGTGCGGGTCGACCCCAACAACGCCAATGTGTACTTCGGTTGTGCACCTGGTGGCGGCATCTGGAAGACCACCGATGCGGGATCCAATTGGAACCTGCTGTACCCCGATGCGACGGATGAGGTCCCGTCGATCGGTTTCACGGACATCGCCATCGACCACGCCAACAGCAACATCCTTTACGCTGCAGCTGGCGACGACGACGGTTTGGACACCTACGGACTGGGCATCATGAAGTCCACCGATGGGGGCATCACCTGGACGCAATCCTATGCGCCCACACAGGGCTCCTTCACGATGGGGCGTATCCTCATCTCACCAACCAACAGCAACCTGATCATGGCGGCTGCCCGCTACGGGCTGCTCCGCTCCACGGACGCCGGCGCTACCTGGAGCTACGCCACCGGAACGGCGGGTACCCGTTTCCGCGACATCGAATTCCAGCCGGGGAACGACAATTTGGTTTATGCTTCCAGCCCCTCCGGATTCTGGAAGAGTTCGGATGGCGGCGCGACGTGGAGCCAAAAGGCCCTCCCGGCTGAAGCTTCCGGGATGCAACGGAACGCCATTTGCGTGACCCCAGCGGACGCCAACCGCGTCTACATGATTGCCTCGGCCAGCTCCAACAGCGCCATGTTGGGCTTCTTCCGTTCCAACGACGCCGGCGAGACCTGGTCCACCATGTCGGGAACTTCTCCCAACTTGTTGGGCTATTCAGAGACAGGAGCCGCGGGTAATGGTCAGGGATGGTACGACCTCTGCGTCGACGCCAGCCACGTCAATGCCGATATCGTCATTGTGGGCGGAATCAATGTGTGGCGGAGCACCAATGGCGGATCGAACTGGAGCATCAGCGGCCACTGGCTTGGCAACGGCGGTGCTGCAGAAGTGCACGCCGATGTGCACGGCATTACTTACGACGGCAGCACTGCGATTGTCGGATGTGATGGCGGCATTTATAAAACCACTGACGACGGTGTGAACTACACCGACATTACCAATGGCCTGAGCATCGGCCAGTTCTATCAGGTCGGCGTGGCGCAGGATGCCGCCAACCTTGTGGCCGGCGGATTGCAGGACAACGGCACCATCCTCATGGATGGCTCGGCCACCTGGACGGACATCCGGGGTGCCGATGGATTCGAGGTCTACGTGATGAACAACTCCGACTTTGACGGAGGTGAGCTCTTTTACGGCTGTTACCAATACGGTGCCTTCTACCGCATCGCCAATGGAACCAGCTTCGTGGACATCGCAGGTTCCGGAGGAACCGGTGTCAACGCGCAGGGAGATTGGGAGACGCCTTTTGAAAAAGACCCCGATGCCGACGGTACCGTGTACATCGCCAAGGACGGCGTCTGGAAGTCCACGGACTTCGGCAGCAACTGGACCTTCCTCGGTGGCCCCGGGGTGGGCAACCTCGAGAACCTGGCGATTTCCTGGCTCGACCCGAATCGGATCTACGTATCCAAGGGAAGTGCCATGTACACATCCTCGAACGGCGGATCAACGTTCACGGCCATCAGCGGACTGCCCGGCGTGTTCATCTCGGACATCCTCATCGACCCGACCGATGCCTCGCGCGTCTTTGTGAGCCAAAGCACGTTCACGGGCACGCAGGTCCACGTCTCCACCAACGCAGGTGCATCCTGGACTGCCATGGACGCCGGGCTGCCCAATGCACCGGCCAACTGCCTCGTTTACCGCAGCTTCTCCAACGATGAGATCTACGCTGGAACCGGCGTGGGCATCTACAAGTGGAACGGAAGCAGCTGGGAGGACTTCAATGTGGCCATGCCCAATGTGGAAGTCTACGACCT
>ENA-UOXV01000325-UOXV01000325.1-marine-metagenome-genome-assembly--contig:-NODE-325-length-66418-cov-19.951705_pt1 | contig 66418 bp, 67 predicted proteins | sample MGYA00238165_ERZ766961 | MGnify/ENA primary metagenome ERZ766961 (study PRJEB28924, sample SAMN03173240) | marine metagenome | biome: Marine; feature: Water; material: Subsurface seawater | place: North... | reverse complement strand
TTTCCATTACAACTGGTGGTCCAACAATTGTCGCAACTGTAAACGGTTTAGTGTGTGACTTTTGTGCTCAAGCTTTAAAGAAAGTTTTTCAGAAAGAAGAGGCTGTAAAAGCTTTAACAGTTGATCTAGATGCAGGAGAAGTTCGGATTTTTTTAAAAGAAGGTCAAATGCTATCTAATGCAGTTGTAGCCAAGCTAATTCGTAAATCAGGTTACTCACTGGTTGAAACACAACGCGAAGGCGGGGCATGAATTATACTACCCAAAATCAAGATAAAATAAAATCGCCTTCATCCATGCCCGCTTTTTTGTCTCTCTTTACATCAACAGGCACACTCATCTGCTGCGCTTTACCTGCCTTACTAGTTAGTATTGGGGCGGGTGCAGTTATGGCGGGTATAATTGAGACAGTACCCCAAATTACATGGTTAGGAAAAAACAAAACTTGGGTCTTTTTATTTGCAGGTTTAATGATTGCTCTATCAGGCTACATGCAATGGCGATCAAGAAATGCACCTTGTCCTACAGATCCCATAAAAGCTCTTGCTTGTACAAAAACACGTCGTATCAGCTGGATTGTATGGTGGGCAAGTGTAGTTGCATTTTTAGTTGGCGGTTTTTTTGCATTCTTTGCACAATACTTATTTTTTAATTAGTAAGCTACCCCCTTTAAACTATGGGATTATCCATTCAGATTTATCCTCACTTAATCGTCCGCCAAGTAATTCTTTTATTGCTCGGTCTGCCACAATAACGCCCATTCTTGCCATATTATCGAAATCATCTATTCCTTTATTAGGAAAACCTTTGCGAGTTCTATGAATATTAAACTGTTTTGAAAACGTACGTCCAAAAGCATCTTCCACACCATCTTTTCCAAGCATGAAGCCTATTAAACCTCCCCATGTGGCAGCGGGGTTATCAGAGTCCCAACCGCACAAAGTTGCAATTTTGATGGTTTCCTTAATGTCTCCATTTCCGTAAAATAAACTAATCAAACTTGCGCCAAAATTAATACCAGACGCAAAACATCCATTACAATATAAATTTCGAGAAGAAATATTATAGCCGTCTTCCTGCCTCACTTGGTATTTCATATACAGTTCATCGCGAACATCTTCCCACTTTGTTCCTTTATCATATTCACCCTTAACAAAATCATACATAGCTGCGGTGTATGAAATCTCTGGTAGATGTCGCCTTGCCTCCTTCAGCATTGAATGAAGGTTATCCTTTACTGAAACAGAAGTGTTTACGGTTGCTGCAAGAGAATACAAAATAACATAAAACTCTGCAGCATATACGGCATCACCGCTTGCAGTTGTACGAATAGGTAATGCCGCCATTTTAAGCGCAACATCTGGATGACCTGGTGCAAAAAATCCAAAAATTTCAGTTGTTAATTGCGCATCAATCATATCTCCATGTAGGTTGTTTTCGGGGCTGCTTGTATGCGGCGGAAGCATCCCTTCCAGCATTAATTCATGAGCGCGTTGATTAGAAACCCAAAGGTAGTTTTGGTAAACCTCATTATCTTTTCCGTAAGGTGTAACCTTTTTTTCGTCATAAATGTGATCAATCCAGGCTGTTTTTATTTGCTCGGCAGTGAGTAAGCTTGTTTGATTTTTAAATAAAGCAAATTGATACATATATTCGAGATCAGTATCATCATCGGCCCCCCAGATCTCATTTTCACCTCTAAAAACAAAATCAATACTAGGGGATAGATCACTTGCTTTGCCTTCGCCCCAAATAGCAGGTTGGTCCGGTTTCCCCCAATCTTCGCGGGTGTAAAAATCACCATGAGGACCTGGTCCGCCAATCTTATCCATCTCTGTCACAAGCCCCGTCCAATTTCCAATAGATTGGCCCAGCCAAAACCCGTGCAAACGATCCATGTAATCATGTCGGTTGATTACAGTATAAGAGGAGGTTGTCTGATCTAGGGTGTAATCAATATTAGAATTAAAATGTATGTCCGTAGTTATTGGTTCTAGTTGCTCAGATTGCATCTGACATGAGATCAACACTATAGAAAAAAATATAAATATCATTAATCGTTTCATACTTACCGTTAACAACGATTTCTAAATCTCGCAAAGGTTTATCCACAAACATGTGACGTTAAAATCATATCACACTTGACTCATGTTCACTTTTTGTTCTTATTTATTTATTCATCTTAATGAGTGAATAAACCGTGCGTAAACCCAAAACAATAGAATGGCTCTACCTAGACTTCGATGGGTTTTTTGCCAGCGTAGAACAACAGGCACGCCCTGCACTGAGGGAAAAACCCGTCGGGATAGTACCCTTTAGCGGAACTACACATACATGTATTATTGCTTGCTCTAAAGAAGCAAAAGCTCGCGGTATAAAAAATGTAATGAATGTCAGCGATGCTAAACGCTTATGTCCCGAATTGATTTTACAACCGCAGAGTCCTGACCTGTATCGAAGAGCGCACAATGCACTTTTAGCCGAAATTAATAGCATAATCCCAATATCAGCTGTTAAATCAATAGATGAGCTTTGCTGTAAACTCGACAAAAAAGATATTAAGAATCCTTATAAAACAGCGATGGATATAAAAGTAGCATTAGCTCAGGGTGTCGGTAAATATATCACATGCTCAATTGGTTTCGCAGCTAACCGCCATTTAGCAAAAATTGCTTGTAAAATCGATAAACCTAATGGGGTTACCGTTTGGCATCCGAACCAAATGCCTGCACCATTATTAGATTTACCATTCGACGACATACCCGGCATAGGAAGCCGTATGGAACAGCGGCTTTTGAAGGCGGGTATATATTCAATCAAAAAATTGATGGATACGGAACCAAAGCAAATGCGTAAGTTATGGCGGAATGTTACAGGGGAAAGGTTATGGTACGCCCTCCACGGTTATGAAATCCAGGCAAGTAAATCAGAAAGAAATATGTATGGGCATGGCCGAGTATTACCACCTGCATTACGTAATTTTATTGATGCAAAAAATTGTTCTCGGCTTTTATTAGTAAAGGCTGCGCGTCGTATGCGAAGGGCAAATTTTAACGCTGGAATACTTTACATCTGGATGGGCCTAACGAAAGGCTATAAAAAAGGTAATTATAGCTGGTCATCCAGTCACAAACTCTATGCTGCCAATGATGATCAAGCCTGTTTAAAGGCATTAGATACTTTATGGGAAAAAGCAAAAATACAAGTACCGTCATCGATGAAAATAATGCGTATTGGAGTTACACTTGCTGACCTCACACCTGCTAATAGCAGACAACTAGATATTTTCATCGACGATGATTTCGAAAGACAAAAATGGAAAAAAGTTACTACTACTGTCGATAATTTGAATTCACGTTATGGAAAATCTCTCATAACTATGGGCCCCTGGGAATTACCGGCAGGTGGGAATCTTGGGGGGAAAATTAGTTTTACGCGGATACCACGTGCGGAGGACTTCTGGTGAGCTGGAAGAAGAAGCTTCAACTTCTCGATATGAAAAGTGATGAGCTCATAGAAGCGCGTTGTTCTAAATGTAGCTATGTTTGGTATGAGCGAGCTTCATACCATTTACATAAATCATATATGCGTCAACTATTCTTAGACGAATTTGAAGAAAAATTAAAATGTAAGCAATGGGCATGCAGAGGAAAAATAAAAATAGCACTAACAAATGAAGACGAAACTGAGGGGTTTCAAGGCGGTCTAGCGTAGATAATCAATCACTCGACATCAAAATAAAATAGATTAAACAACTCATATGTCAGCACATTTTGATATCATAATTATTGGTGCAGGGGCCGCAGGCTTAATGTGCGGAGCAACCGCAGGAGAACGTGGGAAATCTGTGCTAATAATTGATCATGCGAATAAACCTGCAGAGAAAATACGTATCTCTGGAGGTGGGCGCTGTAATTTTACGAACATTTACTGTAATCCCAAAAATTTTATATCTGAGAATGAGCATTTTGCGAAATCAGCACTCTCACGTTACAGCCCAGAAGATTTTATCCAATTGGTTAAAAAATATAATATTGATTTTCATGAAAAAACAAAAGGGCAACTCTTTTGCGATGGAAGAAGTCAACAAATCATTGATATGCTTATTAATGAGTGTGACAATTATAATAACGAAATCAGACTTTCGACGGAAGTGAATGGTATAGAAAAGTTTAATAATTGTTATGCAGTCACAACTCCAAATCAAACACTTACGGCAGACAAAGTCGTAATCGCATGCGGCGGGCCATCAATACCTAAAATGGGGGCAAGCGGTTTTGGATATAAAGTAGCAAAACAATTCGGCCTCAATATTATAAACCCTGAACCTGCACTAGTTCCTCTCACTTTTACAGACTCACTCAAAGAACCACTGAAAACTTTAGCAGGGGTGAGTGCCAATAGTCGTGTTGAAAATGAAAGCATTTCATTCGATGAAGCGCTTCTTTTTACACATAGAGGTTTATCTGGGCCGGCTATACTGCAAATTAGTTCTTATTGGACTGCAGGCAGTCACATAAATATAAACTTAGCCCCAGAAACAGATATATTAAAGGAACTCAAATTAGCCCGAGAAACATCACCGCGGCAGAGCCCTAAAGTATGGCTTTCAAAATACTTACCCTCACGGTTAGCGGAATACATAACGAGCTATATCAGGCAAATTAGGTTAGCCGATATGAATGATAAAGCTTTGATAAATTTAGCACTAATGGTTAATAAATGGCACGTAAAACCCGCTGGAACAGAAGGTTTCCGTACGGCAGAGGTCACAAAAGGCGGTGTAGATACTAAAGAATTATCGTCGAAAACTATGGAAACCAAAAATGTACCGGGGCTATATTTTATTGGCGAGGTAGTCGATGTAACAGGGCACCTTGGCGGCCATAATTTTCAATGGGCGTGGGCAAGCGGTTATGTTTGCGGAAAAGAAATATGATTAGGTATTTTAAAACCAAAAATTATGATTAAAAAAGAACTATGAAGTCTATTGATTTAAATGCAGATCTTGGAGAAGCCAACAACACTGAGTGGGCTAACGATGAATTAGAAATGTTACATTACATTAGTTCGGCTAATATTGCATGCGGAGGCCACGCAGGGTCAGATGAAACTATGAGTAGAATGATCTACGGTGCGCAGGAACATAATGTTGTAATCGGCGCTCACCCTTCCTATCCTGACAAAGAATTTTTTGGACGAAGATCATTTGAAATTGGTAGGGATATTGGAGCACAAGAACTCAAATTGACGTTGATAGATCAAATAGCAAAATTAATTAATTTAGCAGACTCTGCTAATGAACCAGTAAGATATGTTAAGCCTCATGGGGCATTGTACAATGATGCAATGAAAGACTCAGAAAAAGCAGATATAATAGCGAGCGCTATCTCTAGCTTTAAGCAAAACCTTATTTTTTTAGGAGGCCCTAACTCAGAGATGAAACTTGCTGCAAAAAAATATGGTCTTAGATATGTATCTGAAGGGTTTGCAGACAGACGTTATACTGATGATGGACACTTACAGAGTCGCAAAATTAAAGGCTCAGTAATTGAAAAACAAAATAGACGAATTTTGCAAGCAAAGAACATAGTTTTCAATCAATCTGTTACAACTGCATCAGGAAAAGAAATACCAATTGAGGTTGATACAATATGCCTCCATGGCGACAGCCCAGGTGCGTTAGAATCAGCAAAAAAAATAAGAAATCAGTTAGAAAAATCTGGTGTTAAAGTCATGGCTTTTGCAAATGTCTGATACTGAATTAACTCCAGATATCATAGAATATGGAGACAGTGCTTTACTTGTGCAGTTTAAAACCAATAGTTTTTCTCTCGATGTAAATAATCGTATTCATCAGCTTTCTAAAACTCTATCCTCAAAGCCTGATTGGCAAGAACTAGTCCCAGGTTACGACAGCATTCTATGTTGTTTTGATATGGCGCGTATCTCTATGGAAAGAGCAAAAAAAAATATAGCTACCGCAATTAAAAAGACGGCATCAGTAGAAATAACAGAAAGTAAAATAATAGAAGTACCTGTAGTATATGGTGGCATATATGGTCCAGACATGGCAGCCATAAAGAAATCAAGCGGTCTTAATCAGTCACAAATCATAGAAACTCACAGCGCACAGCCTTACAGCGTGTGTATGATGGGCTTTATACCTGGATTCTGTTTCCTTTCAGAAATACCTAGCCCTCTAAAACATCCACGTCATAAATCTCCGAGATCACTTGTACCTGCAGGTTCGGTTGGTATTGCAGGTTGGCAAACAGGTATTTATGGTCTCGATAGTCCAGGAGGGTGGCAAATTATAGGTAGAACACCTCACAAAATGTTTGATAAAAACCGCGAAAAACCTTTTCTTGTTAAAGCGGGTGATAAAATAAAATTCATCCCTTCATCTAAAGCTATTTTTTCATGATTGAAGTACTTAATGGCGGAACACAGACTACCTTGCAGGATGCAGGAAGGCCTGGAATGCGACACCTTGGCATCCCATCAAGCGGAGCGGCAGATCAGCTTTCTTTTGCTTTAGCTAATTGGATGGCGGGTAACCGCTGGGATGCTTTAGCAATTGAGTGTGCTTTAGGAGGCCTTCACATAAAATTTCAATCTTCAAATACAGTAGCTATAGCTGGAGCTGAAATGTGGGCTCAAGTAAATGGACAAAATGTTAATAACTTTTCTGCCTTCAGCGTAGAAAAAGGTGATATTCTCACACTTAGTTTCGCCAGAGATGGCTGTAGGTCCTACATCGCTATTGCCGGAGGTTTAAAAGCACCTGAATTTATGAATAGTTCTTCGACATATCTACCCGCTAAAATAGGAGGGCTCAATGGTTGCGCTCTAAGGGCAGGAGATCAATTAATATCAAGTAACCGCCCCAGAAGTGCTCAACGCAAAATACCACAGGGTTTTACCCCCAAGTTATCAAGACATGTTGTTTTGCGTTCCTTACCAGGGCCTGAATGGAAAATACTTGATAAGCCAAGTCAGAGGCATTTATTCGTTAGTCCTTTCCATGCTACAAATTTAACGGATAGAATGGGTTCACGCCTTAAAGGTGATAAAATAACAACCGAAGTTCCAATCTCGATGACTAGCTCTCCTCTACTGCCAGGTACTCTACAAATTGATACGAATGGAGAACCAATTCTGATGTTTGCTGACGGTCACTGCACTGGGGGTTACCCCAGAGCACTTCAAGTTATACAATCTGACAAATGGCTTTTAGGCCAAATAGCCCCGGGAACTCAAGTTAGCTTTCGCCGTTGCTTTCAAGAACATTCGAAAAAAATTCTAAAGGCCCGTAATAGTTTTTATGGCGGACTTATTGAGGGGTTTACCTTTTAGGCAATGAATGCTTAAGCGCTAATTATGATAAATTCTAAACCATATATTTTTTTGGATGATCAAATAACCCAAAAAACAAGGTTTTATTCAAAACCAATAGATATTATTACTGTATATGACGCTGAATCAATACATTCAGCCATGCAAAAACTGATTGAGTATCATGAAAATGGTTATCATCTAGCAGGCTATTTTTCTTATGAATTGGGCATGCTTTTAGAGCCCAAGTTAAAGGCTTTAGTATCAGAAATATCAGAAGAACCACTTCTCCATTTTGGGGTTTTCAATGTCTTTTCAGAGCATGCACCTATAGATTGCATATATACTTCTAAAAATATTAATTTACATTTGAAAGCTGAATGGACGGAGAAGGAATATAAAAAGAAATTTGATAAGACAATGTCCTATATCCGCCAAGGTGACGCCTATCAGGTTAATCTAACATTTCCAATGAAAGCTGAGTATAAAAACTCAGCTAGGACACTTTATGCCAAATTTCGATCCAGTCAAAAGGGTAGGTACGGTGGTATTGTTTCTTTAGGTAATGGTCCAGAAATTATATCACATTCGCCGGAGCTATTTTTTTCAAAACATGGAAAAAATATTAAAATGCGTCCAATGAAAGGAACTCGACCTCGCGCTAAAAATACTGAAGCTGATAATAATCTAAAAAAAAATATGAAGCTTGATGAGAAGTCTCAAGCAGAAAATCTTATGATTGTTGACCTATTGCGTAACGACCTTTCTCGTATCTCCGATACAGGCTCGGTTAAAGTTCCTGAATTGTTTAATCTTGAGACCTACCCAACACTTCACCAGATGACATCTCAAGTAACATCCAAGCTAAAAAATGGTCAAAGTTTTATTGATATATTCAAAGGATTATTTCCATGCGGTTCAGTGACTGGCGCCCCTAAAATTAGAGCTATGGAAATAATTGATGAGTTGGAAGAATCAGGGCGCGGTGCCTACTGTGGCAGCATTGGTTTTATTGATCCTAACGGCGTAGCCTGTTTTAACGTTGGAATTCGTACAATCATTTTAAAAGAAGGAGAATTAAGGTATAATGTTGGAAGTGGCCTAGTAATAGACAGTGATGCATCAGATGAATATGCAGAGTGTATACTAAAAGCAGATGTACTAAAAAAACAAAACAGCGAAATACTTGAGACTTTTTTATGGGACCCAAAATTAGGAATAAAAAATTTTAGTCATCACAAAAAAAGGTTAAAGAAAACAGCACATGAACTCAAATATCCTTTTGACGATGATTGCTTTGAAAATGCTATCAGAAGTATAAACTCTGATAATAAACCCCAACGTGTGAGGCTCGCATTAAATAATCTGGGTGAATTCAATATACAGCAAAATGATTATGTACCACACCAAAGTGATAAAGAAATAACATTTTCAATATCTAAATACCCGTTATCAGATAATGTACAGGTTACTCGGCATAAAATTTCAAGTCGGAACTTTTATGATGGGGAAAGAAATCGTATAAAAAAAATTACAAATGCAGATGAGGTTGTTTTTTTTAATAAAAAAAATCACATATGTGAAGGTTCATTTACATCTATTTTTATAAAAAAAAATGGAGTTCTAATAACTCCACCTTTAAGCTGCGGCTTACTTCCTGGGGTGTTGCGAGCTAAACTATTAGAAAAAAAACAAGTTATAGAAGAAACACTAACTGTAAATGACATTATTGAAGCCGATGAAGTGTTTCTTGGCAATTCACTACGCGGACTAATGAAAGCCAAACTTTTACATGTAAGCCCTTTATAATTTGAAAGAAATTATTCTAAATAAGCTTCTTTTATAGCTAATATTTCTTCTTCACTAACATCGAGTTGTCCCCGTATATATTCGTGCATATTTACTATCGTGTTAAAAGAACTCTTAAGATAGGCCTCTTCAACACCGAACATAGGTCGTATAGCCTCTGGATCAATTTCACGTCCGTACTTAGCAGTAAACATTTTAGCAGCAGGCAATAAATAGCTATCAATATCGACAGCCTCCATAGTTAACATGTAATCGGTCATTTGGATGGCTTTATCTACACCTAAGCATCCAAGTATAATACTGCATAGTGATCCAGTCCTATCCTTACCGGCAGCACAATGAACTAAAATAGGCTGCCCAGTGTTAGCCATATAACGCAACGTATCTCCAAAAATTTTTTTAAAGCCTTTGTCTAAAGGCCGTTGCCCATAAGACCTGAGCATATAATCTCTTGCATCTTTAGGAGAGTGTAATTCGTCTTTCATAAAGGCTTCATGCGGTGCTATGGCCTCATGATTATTCTCTTCTTCACTTAAGTAGAGTAAGCGTTTTGGGTTTTGTGTATCTGGCCAATTTGTAGGTTGGCGTTCACGTTCAGTTTTATGACGCAAATCAACAATTAAACCTATATCTAACTCTGCCAAACTGTTTCGATCAGATTCGGTTGTATTGTTAAAATGCGCCGAACGAAAAAGCTTGTTAGCCCTTACCATTTTACCTGTTTTAGTTTTGTAACCACCAAAATCACGGAAGTTAAAAATTTTTTCAAAGCTCTTAATGCGGGTTTTCATAAGGCTTTTATATCACACGAAAGTGTTGTACTAACAAGAATGGTAAACAAAAATTTTCGATTATGAAAACTAACTGATTAAATTTTCTAATGGTTTGCGTTTTTGCATTTCTTCAAACTTACCCCATACTCCGTCATCACCATGCCATATACCCTCAGTGGCGCCTTTAGAATATTCAGTTGCACGTGCTTCAAAGAAATTAGCATGCTCCACACCATTCAATATCTCTGTTAACCAAGGCAAAGGGTGGTGCTTAATACCATAAACTTTAGGTAACCCAAGCTGTCCTAGGCGCCAATCAGCTATATATCGAATATATCTCTTAATATCTTCAGATGTCATACCTTCTACAGGGCCCATCTCAAAAGCTAGATCAATAAACTTATCTTCAAGCTTAACAACAGTCTTGCAACAATCAACTATATCATCCTTCACTGCTTGTGTTAAAGCGCCTGTTTCATTTGCGAATGTATGGAACATTTTGATCATACCTTCACAATGCAAACTTTCATCACGTATAGACCAAGTCACAATTTGACCCATACCCTTCATTTTATTAAGTCTTGGAAAGTTCATTAACATAGCAAAAGAAGCGAACAGCTGCAGGCCTTCTGTAAAGCCTCCAAAAACAGCCATTGAAGTTAATATATCTCTTTCGCTATCTACACCAAATTTTCCTAGATAGTCATGCTTTGCTGCCATTTCTTCATATTCCATAAAAGCACCAAACTCTGAATCAGGCATTCCGATGGTTTCAAGTAGTAAAGCATAAGCAGCAACATGGATTGTTTCCATATTAGAAAAAGCAGCAAGCATCATTCTAACCTCTACAGGCTTGAATAATGGCATGTAATTTTCCATGTAATTACCCCCGACTTCAACATCCGACTGGGTAAAGAAACGAAAAATTTGAGTTAATAAGTTTCTTTCATTATCATTTAAATTTGTTGCCCAATCTTTGCAGTCTTCACCTAACGGCACTTCTTCTGGCATCCAATGTACTTGCTGTTGTTTTTTCCAAAACTCATAAGCCCAAGGATAACGAAAAGGCTTGTAACTATGACTTGGGATTAAAAGTCCTGATTTTGAATTCGTTATAAAGTCTAATTTTCCCATCTTATTTCCTCTTCAAGCCCAAATCGGCAAACTAATTAGTAAATTTTACAAACTAAACCACATATAGGTTACTGATTTGCTAACATAACAATATGTAGTGTCTAAATTTGTGCAAGTAGTTTTTTTAAAATAACTGACTTTTTTTAAAAAAACTACTTTAATTAAAAATAACTGTGAAAATATTTAATACTTTCTGCGTCTATTTTTATTATTTCCATACCGCAATCTACCTAATATTTCTGCAAAGTTTGGTATATTGTTAATTTTTTCAACAATTTTGAATTTAGACTTTTCAAAACTCATAACATTCGAAATCCGTGCATCAAGAAATAGTTTAGTTTTTACTTTATTTTGATCACTATCACTAATCCAAACTGTTATTGTTGAACCAAGAACACCCGCAAGTATAGTTCTTTTAGTATAGTAATTATAATCAGTACTTCTATCACCTATTGCCCTCCAAATTGAGTCTGCCAGCGACCAAAGGTAAGTTGGGCCCTGTACAGCTGCATCAGGAAGAGAAAGTCTAATGATAGCACGCCGCATGGCTTCTTCATTAGACCCTATAGATTCTAACGCTGACAAAACGCCAGCCGTAACCTGTTCTCTAATTTTCATTTCTGATTTATTAAGACTCTCTAAATTTGATTTAACAAATTCATTCATTTGGTCATGCCAAAAACGTATGACTTCGAGCGCTCCCTCCGGAAAATATAACTCTTCGGAACCCTCAGGTAAATTTATTGATTTAATTGATGCACGAAGGCTTTTCTGATTCCACCCGTCAAAAACTACAATTGGCAGCATAGCTTGGAGAATATCTACTCTAACTTCTTTACTCATGTTTACCATAGAGAATATCTATAAAGCATTAAGTTTAAAATGTCTTGCGACGTAATATCTTGCTCTTAATCCAATTGAGTGAGCCTTTTACTCCTGATCCTGATAGAACACCGTAACGGAATATTCTCTCCGCTAAAAGAATAACTCCAAAAGCAGTTAATGCCAAAATAGAGGAAGACAGTATAAGTTCCCATAAGGGGGGATCAGACGGCAAGCGCACAATAGCTGCGAAAGGCGCAGAAAGTGGAAACCAACTTAAGAAAGCTAATAATGAGCTATCAGGAGATTCTAACCCCAATGGGATGATAAACATACAAGCTGTAAGCAAAAGAGTAACTGGCGTGGTAAGCGTTTGTGCATCTTGCATAGACTCAGCTAATGCACCCATAGCAATGAAAAAAGCTCCATAAAATATATAACCTAATATAAGAAATATAACAAAAAAAGACATCATCTTCAAAGTGAATGTTTTTTGAATGGCTTCACTTAGATTAGGTCCTCCAAGTCCTAAAAGAATTGACGAAAAAATTCCGACTAGCCCCAATATTAAGTAAGGTAACATTGATGTAAAAGTTAGCGCCGCAACACCTAAAAGTTTTCCTAAAATAATTTCAGAAAACCTGGCTGAGGCAAGCATCATTTCCATAAGTTTATTGAGTTTTTCTTCTAGCATAGATGTCAAAAGCATATATGAACCTGAAAAAATTGTTAGCCAGAGAATAATGGATAGAACTGCTGCAAATATAAAAGGCAATCTATCTGCACCCGTTATAGCTTGATCACCCGTATCAGCTTTAGAGGGATCGAAGATATTCGCCTTCAAAGATTTATTATCCAAATTCTGGTAATCTTCGAATGATAAGCCTGCAGATTTTAAATAATCTCTTTGTATTTTGGTTGAAAAAAAATCATCCACAATATTTACAACAGGTGGATTATTGAAGTTAGTTGACCAATAATCAGTGATTAATTCAGGGTTATTATATATATGCAGAAATCCGCTAAGCTTAACTTTATTGCCATTAAGAAGTAAATCTTTGTTTCCACTTACATATTCTTTTAGTTCTTGGAGGTCATTTGAAGGGAGATCCACAAAAATAGTCTTACCCATCAATTTATTAAAATCTTTATTACCGGGAATAATTTCGTTGAGGTATTCAGTTCCTGCTTTAAAATCCTTTGTATTCATAATGGTTTTTAGTTCGACCATTTGTTCATCAGATATCATTGGTTTTATTGCAGCTAAGAAATTTTCTTTATTGTCTCTTTGGTGAGCGGCAATTATTTTTTCTTTATAGTCACCCGTTTCGTCATAAATAGCTTCATATCTCACCGGGGAAAGATCAATATCAGATATCACTATTAAAGCAGTAATGCCCCCTATGATTACAGGCATAAAAAATGAAAGCCAAAACCCCCAAGTTTTAATATAACCAAAGTAATCACGCTTTGCTATCAATAGAGTTCTACGCATGTTTACATTGAAAATGCTCATTAGTGAAACTCCGCGCCAGTAAGTTTATCAGCTCCTACCATAGCTACAAAAGCTTCATGAAGTGATGCTTTTATAGGCTCAAAACGGCTTAGTTCTATTTTTTTTGAAACACATCGCTCTAATACATCTTGGTTTTGGGCATTATCATTTAATATTAAATCATATGCACCGTCTGAACGAATTTCTAAAAATTTAGTGAGACCAGTTAGGGTCTCGACAAATTTGTCTGACTTTGTACCAATTACTATTCTTCGGGGAGCCTTAGATAAAGCCTCCTTTGTTGTACCGTCAAATATTTTTCGACCCTCCGCCATCAATATTATACGATCACACAATCTTTCGGCATGCTCCATTACATGAGTTGAAAAGATAACTGTACTATCTCTCTTGGCTATTTCTTTAACTATCTTTTCAAGCACCTGCTGATTCACAGGGTCTAGACCTGAAAAAGGTTCATCTAATATATAAAATTCAGGATTATGAGCCATTACAGATAAAAGCTGAACTTTTTGCGCCATACCTTTTGACATATCCTTATTCTTTTTTTTCTTCGCATCAGAAAGGCCGTATTTGTCCAGTAACATATCTGCAGTTTTATAAGCCTCTTTTCTTTTAACTCCGTTCAATTGTGCCATGAGTGCAATACTATCTATAGCAGTTTGTTTTTTGTATAATCCTCTTTCTTCAGGTAAAAAGCCAATCTTACCAAACGTAGCTTCAGAACCTGGAGTTTCCCCTAAAGTTTTAATTGTCCCTAAATCCGGTTTAATTAAGCCAAGGGCCATTCTAAGTGTGGTTGTTTTTCCTGCCCCATTAGGTCCAAGAAAACCAATTATCTCACCTGGGTTTATAGTAAAACTAACATCCTCAACAGCAATTTTTCCACTAAAGCTTTTACTGACCTTATCAATATATAGAGGTGTTTTAAGCATTGTATAATCTTGTTTTTAAATTACAGCTTTTGAAAAAAAATTATAATGACTTAATAACTTCTTCAACAAGTTTTTTGGCATCTGATAATAGCATCATAGTCTTATCTTCATAAAATAGATCGTTATCGATACCTGCATAACCCGGCGATAGCGAACGTTTAACAAACAAAACTGTAGAGGCCTTATCGACATCAAGAATGGGCATTCCAGCAATTGGACTTGCTGGGTCAGTTTTAGCAGCGGGGTTTGTCACATCGTTTGCACCAATTACAAAAGCAACATCGGCATTTGAAAACTCCGAGTTTATATCCTCTAATTCAAAAACTTCATCATATGGAACATTTGCCTCAGCTAATAAAACATTCATATGACCTGGCATTCTCCCAGCCACTGGATGGATTGCGTAGACAACATCAACCCCCTCCTCTTTTAACTTATCAGCCATTTCACGCACGGCATGCTGTGCCTGAGCAACTGCTAGTCCGTACCCTGGTACAATAATAACTTTTGAAGCATTTTTCATAATAAAAGCAGCATCTTCAGCAGATCCACGTTTCACAGGCCTTTGTTCTCTATCGCTATCAGAAACGCTTGCGCCATCAGCTCCAAATCCACCTAAAATAACAGATATAAAACTTCTATTCATAGCCTTGCACATTATGTATGATAGTATTGCTCCTGAAGATCCAACAAGTGCGCCAGTTATAATAAGCGCTAGGTTACCCAAAGTGAAACCCAAAGCTGCTGCTGCCCAACCTGAATAAGAGTTTAACATTGAAACAACCACTGGCATATCTGCACCGCCAATGGGAATAATTAGTAAAAAACCAATGATAAATGTTAGGACTAATAATACCCAAATAAATTCAGGGTTATTCCCACCAGTCTGCATAAGCATAATAAGAGTTACAATGATACAAATCAGCAAAGCGCCATTTATTAAATGCCTAAAAGGAAGCAAAATTGGTGCACCAGACATGTTACCATTTAACTTAGCAAAGGCGATAACAGAACCTGAAAAAGTGATTGCACCAATAGCGGCGCCTAGGCCTAACTCCAAAAGACTTGCAGGTTTTATACCTTTTTCTGACAGAATACCGAAGCTTTCTGGACTAAAAAATGCAGCTATAGCAACTAACACAGCGGCCAATCCGACTAAAGAATGGAAAGCAGCAACAAGCTGAGGCATATCCGTCATTGGTATTTTTTTCGCAATAACCGCACCTAATAACCCGCCAATAGCCATTGCAGTAAAAGCAAAAATCAGGCTCTGACCCCAAAGCCCTGCTGACAGGGCAGTGGTTGCAATTGCAATGCCTATACCAAGCATCCCAAAAACATTACCTTTCCTAGATGATTCAGGGGATGATAAACCCCTTAAGGCAAGTATAAAAAGAACAGCAGATACTGTGTAAAGCACTGCAGCGATATCAACAGAAATAGTAATACCCATGGTTATTTACTCTTTTTCTTGTACATTGCGAGCATTCTTTGCGTCACAAGAAACCCTCCAAATATATTTATAGCACACAATAAAACAGCCAAAGATCCAGTCCATGTGGATAAAGATGAACCGCCCTCTATACCTGCAACAACTGCAATAAGAGCTCCAACTATTATTACTGATGATATAGCATTAGTGACTGCCATGAGGGGTGTATGAAGAGCAGGTGTTACAGACCATACTACATAATATCCTACAGCTATTGCTAATACAAAAATTGTTAATTGAAAAATTATTGGAGTTACAGCGATACCTGCTGCTGCAGCAATGGTAAATGTTATCATAATTTAACCTTTCAATCTTTCGTGTATTACTTTTCCATCGCGTGTTAAAGCACACCCCTGTATTATTTCATCATCCCAATCTGGCGCATAAGAACCATCTTCGGCTGTCACTAGAGGAATGAAGTTCTTTAAGTTTTTTGCAAACATTGCTGAAGAATCTGATGCCAAACGGCTAGGCCAATTCAAAAGTCCAACTATTTTAACACCATTTTTGGTTTCAACAATTTTGCCTGCCACTGCTCCCTCAACGTTACCACCCCGCTCAGCTGCTAAATCTACTAAAACAGAACCTGGTCTCATATTAGCAATCATTGATTTAGTTACCAGAATAGGTGCTGCTCTTCCTGGTATCAGTGCTGTTGTTATAACAATATCCTGTTTAGCTATATGACTAGCAGTAAGCTCAGCTTGTAATTTTTGATATTCAGGCGACATCTGTTTCGCGTAGCCACCAGCGGTTTCTGCTTCTTTAAACTCTTCATTTTCAACAGCAATAAATTTTGCCCCGAGAGAGGCTACTTGCTCTTTAGTTGCAGGCCTCACATCCGTTGCAGTTGTAACAGCTCCCAGTCTTCTGGCTGTCGCTATAGCTTGTAATCCAGCCACTCCAACACCCATTATAAAACACTTAGCTGGTGCAATTGTACCTGCAGCAGTCATCATCATAGGCATTGCACGGCCATATATACTGGCACCTTCAACAACAGCCCTATAACCTGATAAGTTAGATTGCGATGATAAAACATCCATACTTTGCGCTCTAGAAATGCGTGGGATATATTCCAGTGCAAAAGCAGTTACATTAGCCTTTGCACAAGCCTGAGCATATTTAGGGTTATCAGTAGGATTCATTAAACCTGTAATTCCTGCCCCACTCTTCAGCCCGGCAACAAACTTTGCATCTTTTCCAGTAATTGATAATACTAAGTCAGCGTTTTTACTTGCAACTTTATTCGAAGCAGATATTGAAGCCCCGGCAGCCTTATAATCATCGTCATAGTGATTAGCGTATTTCCCAGCATTTTTAACAACAATCACTTTATGACCAGCTGCAACATAACTTTTAACTATATCTGGAGTAGCCCCAACGCGAGCCTCTGCGTTATCGCCAAATGCATCGTCAGTATCATTCAAAATAGTAATATTCAATTTCAGAGACCTTGTTTTATTGATTAATCATTACATAAACCAAAAATAATAAGCTTATAATCGGTTTGCGAGAGCTTGAGTAAGTTATCCGTGTATCATTGCAATCAAAGGGCTAGCCATTGCTACAAGTACCGCTGAAACAATAACTCCTGCATACCAGCCACCTTTTAACTTCAATGCTAAACCAAGAATAACACCCAATATCACAGTTATCAACAAAGCTGAAGTCCAACCCATTGATACACCAAAAACTAAAGTAGGAAAAATAACAACAAGTGCTAAACCCGCACCACCATAAACAGTTGTACCCATAAAACCACCAAATGTTTTTTTATGTCCATCAACACCCATTGTACCCTTAACATAGTTTGTTTCGTCTACTGCCATTTCAAGATCCTTTAATGCTGGCTTATTTGAATGCTCAATAACACGAGCTAAAGCCACCTTCAATAGCCTAGAGCCCTATTAAAAAGAATAAAATTTATTCAAAATAATTAGTTATTATTCACAATTCTTAGAAAAGGTTTATTTCTTTTGGGGCTATATTCGGGAATATAGGTTTCAGAGGGAGCAGTTTCTCTAACGGGCATATCCTCAGATAAGTCTCGGACGTTTGGTTTATACGTTTTTTTAACTTTTACAGAAGAAAAGGAAGAATACTTCTTTTTTAAATCTCTATCCGTACAACTTAATCTATCGTTTTTAAATTTAGGTTTTTTTAAATCTTTGACCTTCTTAGTCATTGCCAATACAACTCGTTTTTGTGCAAAACTTAGAGCATCACTCATGTTACCCTTTTGCAAATCATAAAACGCAGAACCGAATGTATCTAATCTTTCCAATACACTTTCACCAAATTCATCTTCGAAATCTGTTATCTGACCTAAATCAGATAAATCCTTATGAAGCCTTGATAACTTAGTTTTAGCCTTACGAGCCGCTCTTTTGCGCGCTTTATCAAGCTTTATCTTAACCTTCTCGTTCTCAATATCTCGAACTAGACTTTGTTCTTGCCATTGTTTTTTGTCATATTCGCTATTCATGTATCAAACTATAACACACTTGGAACAAAAAGTGAACACTAATCTTCTACAGCACTCATATAAATATCAAGAAGCGCCTCTTGCTCTGCACGCTCAGATGCCTCTTGCTTTCTTAGCGCTATAACTTTTCGCATGACCTTAGTGTCTAATCCAAAGGTTTTTACCTCAGCATATACTTCACGAATATCCGCTGTCAGTTCTGTTTTTTCAATCTCAAGCCTTTCAATTCTTGCAACAAATTGTTTTAGTTTTTCGCGTGTAGCTTCGCCAAAATTATCGGAACGATCTGAGTCAGTCAGCATTTAAAAATCCTCTTTAAAATAAATATTTTTTACTATTAAATTTCTTTAAAAAAATTAACTAGGTACACAGACCTATTTGTTGTGGATGGATTGAAAATTTAGAGAAAATGTGTAAATTAAGAACGGTGAAATCGCCGCAGTTTTTTTATACGTAAACATACTATAAAAATTACTTAACTAATTAGGAACAAGCAATGATCATATTATGGACACTCACAGCATTGGCATTCGGCATGGTATTTCTTTCATTAATAATGGGGGCAAAGAATATGGGCGGAAAAACAGATGATGCTCGTCAAAAATCTAACATATGGATGCGGCGTAGAGTTACCGGCCAAGCATTAGCTGTTGGTTTACTGCTCCTAACAGTTTATATCCAAACAAAAAGTCAAGGTGGGTAAATTGGTTAAACTTAACAAAATCTATACTAGAACTGGTGACGATGGCTCTACTGGATTAGTTAATGGCGAGAGGGTTCTAAAAAATAATCTAAGAGTAAGAGCATTTGGTGATGTCGACGAGACTAACAGTGTTATAGGTATAGCTAGGCTACATCTTGAAAATACAAAAATAGATAAAATGTTATCCCGAATACAAAATGACTTATTTGACCTTGGGGCAGATTTAGCGACACCATACACAACACAAAGCACTGAAGATAATAAACAAGATTTACGAATAAATGCTACCCAAACTATACGACTAGAAGAGGAAATGGACAGTTTAAATTTAGATTTACTTCCACTCTCTAGTTTTATACTTCCAGGAGGCGCAGCTCCTTCAGCTTATTTACATCAAGCCAGAACAGTTTGTCGAAGAGCTGAAAGGGTTTGCGTTGCGTTAGAGGTCGAACATAAATTGAATAAAAATGCTCTAGTTTACCTAAATCGTTTATCCGACTTTTTATTCGTTGCAGCCAGGTGGTGCAATAATCAGGGTCAGACGGATGTCCTCTGGGTGCCAGGAAGCAATAGGAAATAAGTTCTGTACTTTAAGTCGAAGAGCCTCAGAAAAATTAAACTAATAGGTCTTTTATAACTTGGCTAATTTCTTGGATGGTACTTCGACCAAAGAAGAAATCTACGAACATACCATTTTCATCCATGAGATAAATAATATCTGAATGATCAACAGTATAATCAGCTTCACTGTTAGATAGAGGAACTCTTTGAGAATAAACCTTATATGCTAATTTAACTCTTTCTATTTGCTCCTCAGTCCCTGTAAGTCCTTTTAAACCCAAAGGAAACCCACCAGATTCCACATAAGCTTTCAGGCTATCAGGCGTATCTCGTTCAGGGTCAACACTAATAAACAAATAGTTTATTAAACTTCCATTTGGGTCTAATTTTTCTTGAACTGCACCCATTTTTTGCAGAGCAGTGGGGCAAATATCTGGGCAATAAGAAAATCCGAAATATATTAATTGGGGTTTCCCTAAAAAATTATTTTCGGTAACTGGTAAATTAATTTGATTAACTAAGTCGTAAGAACCACCAATTTCAGCTGCGCCAGAAATAACATTTTTGCCAGACTTAGCTGCCTGATCACTACACCCGAATAGAAAAATAGGTAACGAAAAAATTAAGATTATCAGGGCTTTCATAAACCAAACTCCACCTTTATAGTTACAGAATGAATATTCCTAAACTGGACAGCATTATCAAAAACGTCAAGTCAAATACTGATGCAGAAAGCGTTGGAGCGGCAAAGAAAAAAATAGTAAATACATCCGGACAATTACGTAGGAGTACCCTAGTAATTTTAAGGTGGGGAGCGGTAATAGGACAAGCTGCAGCATTGTTTATAGTCTCTACTTTATTAGATTTTTCCTTTCCTGTAGGGCCTTGCCTAGCTGTAATTGGATTGAGCATATTTGTAAATATTGTTGTCACTGCGTCTTATGAACTTGATAGGCGGGTAGGCGATAAAGAAGCTGGACTACAATTAGGGTTTGACTTACTTCAATTGGCTGCACTGTTATGGTTGACGGGTGGTATGGCAAACCCTTTTGCACTTTTATTTCTAGCGCCAATTGTAACTAGCGCTACTACGTTAAATACTAAAGTACTCTTTAGTCTTGGTTTCTTGGCAACAGCGCTTTCATTTTTCTTGATATATAATAGCCAGCCATTGCCTTGGTCACCGGCAGGAAGTTTTGATTTACCATTAATATATAGATGGGGGGCATGGAGTGCAATTTTAGTAGGATCAACCTTTACATCACTTTATGCATGGCAAGCCACAAAGGGGAGTCAAGCTATGTCTGATGCACTCGCAGCCACAGAAGCAGTTTTAGCACATGAACAAAAATTATCTGCACTAGGCGGAATGGCAGCTGCGGCTGCTCACGAATTGGGAACACCTTTAGCTACCATTCAAGTAATTGCAAAGGAGATGACGCGTGAACTGAATCCGAGTACAACGCTAGGGGAAGATGCAGCATTAATGTTATCGCAGGCTCAACGTTGTCGTGAAATACTTACTCAACTTTCTCAAAGAGGAGATGAAGGAGATGTATTTCACGATATTTTATCAATTGAAGGCTTGCTTGAAGAGGCTGCTGAACCATATATTGCATTGGGTAAAGATATAGTCATAAATGTAACAGGTGAAGGTGAAGAACCAACCTTAAAACGCAAAGCTGAATTATTATACGGACTCAAAAACTTTATAGAAAATGCTGTCGATTTTGCAAAATCAACAGTTAACCTTAATGGCAGTTGGAACCAGAATACACTTACCATAACTATTGATGACGATGGTAAAGGTTTTGACCCTTCAATAACCAGAAGGCTTGGTCAACCATATGTTAGCCGTCGCCAAAATCAAAAAAATTCAGAGGTTTTGGCTGGCGGATTAGGGTTAGGAGTATTTATTGCCACCACTCTTATAGAAAGAACTAGTGGGAAGGTAAAATTCGGCTCATCACCTCAAGGAGGTGCCAGAGTGAAACTAGTTTGGTATAAATCTAAATTAGATTTATACTCTTAAAGTAAACTTAATTGAAAGCAAAGCCGTATATGGTGTAAGGATAAAAACATGACAGATTATAATATACCCGAAGATAATACGCTTTTAATACTTGACGATGATGGTCCGTTTCGTAACAGGCTCGGTCGTGCATTGGAACACCGAGGATTTTCAGTATCACTTGTTGAGAGCGTAGCCGAAGCTAAAGCTGTCGTAACCGCTAATCCACCCGCATTCGCAGTGCTAGATATGCGTCTAGAAGATGGCAATGGATTAGACGTTATAGATAAAATTCATGAAATTAGACCTAATTGTAAAATGGTTATGCTCACGGGATATGGAAACCTCGCAACAGCAGTTTCTGCGGTTAAAAAGGGAGCCATAGACTACCTCGCTAAACCGGCTGATGCAGATGATGTTTGTAAAGCTTTACTTGCAAGCCAAGGAGAGGCACCTGCTCCACCCGAGAATCCTATGTCGGCTGATAGAGTTAGATGGGAGCACATTCAGCGAGTTTATGAACTATGCGGAAAAAATGTCTCAGAAACTGCTAGACGCTTAAATATGCATAGAAGAACTCTACAGAGAATACTTGCCAAGAGGGCTCCAAGGTAGTCTTCCCAGTAAATTTTTAGACTAGAATTATTTAAAAATTAAAATATATGATACCTATATCTTCATGTCGATATAGGTTTTAAAAACCCTTTATCTTATACTAATAAGGGGAAATTATGTTAAAACTACCAATAGGTTTAGTTTTCTTTTTAAGCATCATTGCCTGCAGTCCTTCACCTAAAGAAAAAACAGATAAGCCCACTGAGAGTTCACAAAATAAAAATATAATTCAAACAAAAGACTACAATCCTAGTAAAAATGTATACTTTGGCGATCTCCATATTCATACAAAAAATAGTTTTGATGCCTATATATTTAATGTGCGTTCAACACCTGATGATGTTTATCGTTTTGCTAAGGGCGAAACATTAAAGCATCCTTCCGGGTTTGAAATGGCAATAGGCGGAGACCCTCTCGATTTTGTATCAGCAACGGACCATGGCGCTTATATGGGTATATTACCAGAGATGAATAATCCGGATAGCCCTCTGTCAAAATTGGATATGGCTAAAGAAATGTTTGGAACTGATCCTGAGTTAATAATCGAAGCTTTCAATAAAATTGGAGATACTGTGCGATCAGGCGTTCCTTTTCCAATAATTTACGATAAGAAAATTATTCAAGACACATGGCAAAGGGCTGTAAAAACAGCAAATAAACATTATGAACCCGGAAAACTTACAACTTTTTCTGGATATGAATATACTTCGGTTGACAGCAGAGGCCGAGAAGAAGAAGGTTTTGCAGGTGGAAATTTACATAGAAATGTAATTTTTGAAAATACAGCATCGGATCGTGTTTTTTCAACATTAGACTCCACTAATCCTGAGGACTTATGGAACTGGATGGACAACGAAAGAAAAAATGGCCACGATGTCTTGGCCATTCCGCACAATTCAAATGTGTCAGATGGAAAAATGTTTGCTACAAAAAAATATAATGGAGATAATCTTGATTTTCTGTACGCAAAACAACGAATTAAAAATGAACCTATAATTGAAATTACTCAAGTAAAGGGCACATCCGAAACCCATCCTTTGCTATCACCAAATGATGAGTGGGCTAATTTTGAAATTTATGAAAAACTATTAGCCTCTCAAATTACCTCAAAAATAAGTGGTAGTTACGTGCGTGATGCATTGGCAACTGGATTATCTCTAACAAATAAAATTGGCTCCAACCCCTTTAAATTTGGAGTAATAGGGAGCTCAGATAGCCATGTAGCCGGTGGATCATATGACGAAAAAGATTATTGGTCAAAAGTTGGAATACTTGATTCATCTCCTGAAAAACGTGGTTCAATACCCCCTAACAATCTTAAATCTTGGGAAGGCATAGAGCAAACGGAACGAGCCAAAAATTGGTATTCAAAATGGGGGGCTTCAGGTCTTGCAGCTATTTGGGCTGAAGAAAATACTCGAGAATCTTTATTTTCTGGAATGCGAAATAAAGAGACCTACGCTACAACTGGTCCACGCATAAAATTAAGAGTGTTCGCAGGCTATGATTATGAAACTGATATTTTAAATGATCCTAATATGATACAAAAAGCTTACAAGATAGGTGTGCCAATGGGCGGTGACTTAAAGCCATCCAGTCATGCACCAAGTTTTATAGTATGGGCTATGCGAGATCCTCGTAACGCTCCCTTGCAAAGAATTCAAATGATTAAAGTTTGGAACGAAAATGGAAAAAATAGAGAAAAGGTTTATGATATTAAATGTGCCGACGACTTAGCTCCAAATAAAATTTCAAATCGTTGTCCAGATAATGGCGCAAATGTTAACTTAATGGATTGTTCTATTTCATCAGATAAGGGTGCACCTGAACTTAAAGTAATGTGGACGGATCCACAGTTTAACCCTGAGAATGACGCAGCTTACTATGTAAGAGTTCTTGAAAACCCTACTTGTCGGTGGAGTACTTGGGATGCAATAAATGCAGGAGTTAGCCATGCGCCTAATTTACCTCCCACGATTCAAGAGCGTGCCTATGGATCACCTATTTGGTATAATAGTAAACAGAGTTAATATGAATAAATATTTCAAAGATCCACTCATTCATTTTATAATATTGGGAGTATTAGTTTTTTTTAGTCACTCAATATGGCAAAGAAATATTGTTAAATCCGATTATACTATAAACGTCACTGAAGAGGAGATGGCCCGTCAAGCTACAATATTCTCTGGAGAAAACAGACGCGAGCCTACCAATGATGACATAAAAGCTCTTCTTTATTCCTATATTGAAGAGAGGGCATTAATGCGTGAAGCTCAAAAATTAGGTTTAGGTGATGATGATACAATTATTAGACGGCGACTAGCGCAAAAGATGCGCTTTATAATTGAAGATATAGATACAATACGCTTGCCAAAAGAAGAAGAATTAAAAACATGGTATTCTGAGAATATAACAAAATTTATCTCTCCTGAAAAAAGAAGCTTTGTTCATGTATATATAAGCCCAGAAACAAATGGTAACAAAACAACAAAAAGAGCGAATGGAATATTAACTAAACTTGCGCGCGAACCAGAAAGTTGGGAGGAATTAGGCGATCCTTTTATTCTAAAAAGAAATTTTAATTTTTCAAGTTTTACTGAGGTCAATAGAACCTTTGGAACCAATTTCGCAAAATCAATTTTTTCAATATCAAATAACGAATGGTCAGGAACAATAGAAAGTGCTTATGGCCTACACATTGTAAAGGTAAACGAAATTGTATCTGAAATCATCCCAGAATTTGAAGATATTAAAACTGCAATAATATCTCAATGGAAAGAAGAGGAGCGACGAAGAATAAACAAAAAAGCTTTAGCAAAAATTATTGATAAATATAAGATAAATATCATAAATGATAAAACTAATAATATAAAGTAATGTTGCGTTTAATATTAATTTTAAACTTTTGGCTTTTACTTTTTAGCCCTGTAACTGCGCATGAAGTGCGGCCAGCTTATCTAAGTATTTCTGAGGACAGCACAGCTGAGTTTACAGTTATTTGGAAACAGCCAATTCTTGATGGAAAAAGGTTACGAATAAAACCCGCATTTCCAGAAATCTGTATAAAATCCAACTCTAAAAAAAGCATTGAAAACTCTACAATAATTGAAAAGTTTAATTTAAAATGTGAATTAATCGAAGGAAAAGTTATAATCTCAGGATTAGAGCAAACTATGACAGACGTCATAATAAAAATAGACTATTTATCTGGCAAAACAAACACTTCTTTAATTAAACCTAATAATCCTAAGTTTACTCTGGGTGAAAAGACATCAACTATAGGAAATAATTATCTATCGATAGGTATCGATCACATACTTAGAGGATGGGACCACCTTCTTTTTATAATTGGGCTTGTTTTACTGATTAATAGAAAACAAATACTTGGAGTGGCAACCGCTTTTACTGTAGCACATAGTTTAACACTGGGTTTGGCTGCATTTAGCATAATAAACTTACCCTCACAGCCAGTAGAAATATTAATTGCAATGAGTATAGTTTTACTTGGAATTGAAATAATGCGAAAGAGAAATGGTATTATAAGCACTTCAAACAAACATCCATACCTTATTGCTCTAATGATAGGGCTCATTCATGGGTGTGGATTTGCTGGAGCTCTAGCAGATATAGGTTTACCCAAAGGTATGGAGCTTTTTTCTCTTATACTTTTTAACATAGGGGTAGAACTTGGTCAATTTGCAGTAATAGGCTTAACAATTCTTACTCTAACTATTTTAACAAAATTAAGTAGTGATATACGAAAAAAATCAGAAGTTATATTAACCTATAGTATCTCATCAATTGGTATGTTTTGGATTATAGAACGGGTATCAAATTACATTGTATAGGTATTTTTGAAACCTAGTTCTCTTCAACTAAATAACTTATTAGCGACTTTACTTCGGTAGAATTCCAATCTGCTTCGCCGGGTAACCGCGCTATTTCTCTGCCATAAACATCATATAATATGCTGGTTGGTAACCCTGGCAAACGAAGTTTACCGCTGATAGAATATGATGCATCGTGCCACGGGGTCAGTGCTGATATATCATTTTCTTCAAACCACAATTTTGCATCATCTGCTGTACGATCCATGCTAATTGTAATTACCTCAAAATTCTCACTCCCCATAACCATCTGAAGGCGGTTTAATGTTGGCATTTCGGCGATACATGGAGCACACCAAGTTGCCCATACGTTTAACAAAATTACTTTACCTTTGTAATCTGATAGCTTCATTTGACTACCAGTAGTTGTTGTAAGATACATTTTAGGCTGATCGGGTGGAGTGCTTAAAACAGACAATCGCTTCAATGTACCCTTAGAAAATGCATCTATACCAACTTTAGGCTGGCTACAGGATTGCACAATCACTAATAATATGGCTACAAGCCCTAATACGAGCATAAGCCTTATTGTGTTAGTTATATTAAAAAGAGAAGATATGGACATGGATAAACTATCTAACAATAAAAATAATAAAGGCCAGAAGATGTGGGGAGGACGTTTCAGCGCATCTCCAAATGAGATTATGCAAGAAATTAATGTATCAATTGATTTTGATAAAAGGTTAGCATTGCAGGATATTAAGGGATCTATGGCTCATTCAAGCATGCTTGAGGTACAAGGTATAATTACAAAGGAAGATATGCTGCAGATACATCAAGGCTTGGAAAAAATTAAAAAAGAAATATTAAATCGCTCGTTTCCTTTCTCGCATGAATTTGAGGACATACATTTAAATATTGAAAATAGACTAAAAGAATTAATTGGTGACGCAGCTGGGAGACTTCACACTGCTCGTTCAAGAAATGACCAAGTGGCAACAGATTTTCGACTTTGGGTAAGAGACTATTTGGATAATTTTGAACTTCAGCTGACCGAATTAATGAAAGCATTACTTCAAAAGGCAGATGAAAATACTGACACTATAATGCCAGGTTTTACACATTTGCAATCTGCTCAGCCTGTAACATTTGGGCATCATATGTTAGCATATCTAGAAATGTTTAATCGCGATAAATCTAGGTTTAGTGATTGCAGGGAACGTTTAAATGAGTGTCCTTTAGGAGCTGCTGCTCTGGCTGGAACATCATTTCCAATAGACCGTAACTTTACTTCAAGTACTTTAGGCTTTTCTAAACCCATGGCTAATTCTCTAGACGCAGTTTCTGCACGTGATTTTGCACTTGAAGCATTATCAGCTGCCAATATTTGCGCTACCCACCTCTCAAGACTTTCTGAAGAAATAGTCATTTGGATGAGCGCACAATTTCAATTCATTACATTAACAGACGCTTTCACAACAGGTAGCTCTATTATGCCTCAAAAACGCAACCCAGATGCAGCTGAATTAATACGTGCTAAAGTAGGCCGGATATCTGGAGCGCTTGTATCACTAACAATGGTTATGAAAGGATTACCGCTGGCCTACTCGAAAGATATGCAAGAGGATAAAGAGCCGGTTTTCGATGCTTTTGATTCTCTTGATCTAGGTTTAAAGGCAATGACAGGCATGATAAATGATATGCAGCCAAATAAAGAAATTATGAAGGCGGCTGCAGGAAATGCATTTTCAACAGCTACTGATTTAGCAGATTGGTTTGTCAGAAAAATAAATATGCCATTTCGAGATGCCCACCACATCACGGGAAAAATTGTTGCGCTAGCCGAACATAAAGGGGTAACTCTCGATGAACTTCCTCTCGAAGATTACATAAAAATAGAACCTAAAATAACAAAAGAAATTTATTCAGTTTTATCACCGGAATCTTCTGCAAAAAGCAGAGTGAGCTATGGAGGCACAGCTCCAAGTGAAGTTAAAAAACAAGTCAAAGCCTGGAATAATATCTTATCTTAATTCTTAAGTTTTATTTTTCATGCTCAGGAGTCTTTTCGACAACTCGGTCATTATAAATGCTCGTCTCGCATCACTTAATCGTGTCCAAAGAGCTATTTCTTCCCTAGATCGCCCACAGCCCTTGCAAAGACCAAATTCTAAATCTAAGTCACAGATAAGCTTACAGGGAGAACTAATGCGATCAAGTTTCATTAATCTATCACTCTATTTACTAACATTCTCCGCCCATGATAGATGTAAGTTTTTCTAAATCTGGTATAGGATATAATAAGTAGGACCCGCCTTTTATATAAAGACCTTCAACATCTGCATTTTCAAGATCTTTAAATTTAATTACCTCATTTGCGCAATAATTTTCACTCTCTATTGGTAACTTATCATTATCCTTATTTTTAGCTTCAAAATAAATACTATCTTTATCGTTAACAGCAGAAATCAATAAATGCGTGAACTTTGGCAAAAATAAGCTAGTCGGTGCAGGAACCATTTTTTTATAAAAGAATCTAGAATCCTTGAGGCCATCCTTTAAACTACTAACATGGTGGTAACCATTATTTTTAATAAATATTACATCAGCGTCCATATCAAATTCTAAAGCGTCTTCACCCTTTGGGGTGCCAGCCCGCAATGGGTCATAGGCACATAATTCCGAACCATTTTCTGCTTTAGTTATTTTTTCAATATTAACAACTTTTCCATTTTGAGAAAAACTCAAGTCATATTCGTTTTCTTGATTTTTTATATATACTCTTTCAGGCAATAAGCCGCCATCTTTTATTTTTAAATGCGCTTCAAAAAACATATCAACAGAGTCAGTTCTAGAGCTTTTTATATTTTCAAATTTTCTAGCAAAATCAGATATACCTGAAATAGGAAAACACGAAATTTCTTCACGCAAATTTATAGATTCTTCTTTAGACTCTGCATAAGTCATCTTGAAGCATGTAAGAAATATTATTGGTACAATTAAGTATTTCATATATTTCCTTTACTATCTTGAGGACAGCCATATTTAATTTTTTTTTAAAGATACTAAATCTAATATTAATTTTATAAAGTTAAATTTAATTAATTTTTTAAGATAGTGACTCGACGTTTGTCATAGGCTCAATTAAAGAAATATAATCCATAGGAATACAAAATGAAAAATTACCGTAAATCAAATTTTTTTTTAATTTTAAACACTTTAATATTACTTTCTGCCTGCGGTATTCGCGGAGAACTCAAAACTCCCCCCCCTTTGTGGAATAATACTTCATTCGAACTAGAGCACTTAACGAGCGGTAATGAAATCTTTCAAGCTACAGTTAAAAATAAAATAATAATTCAAAAAAATATTTAAAATGCGGCATTTCGAATTCAAGAATGGAGAAATGCATGCAGAAAATGTACCTCTTGCAAAGATAGCAGCAGAAGTGGGTACGCCCTGTTATGTATATTCAACAGCTACATTTGAGAGGCATTTTAATGTCTTTAAGAATAGTGTTTCTGGCATAAATTCTTTAATCGCATATTCAGTCAAGGCAAATTCAAACATCGGTATCTTAGCAACACTCTCCAAGCTAGGCGCAGGCGCCGATGTAGTCAGTGGAGGTGAACTACAAAGAGCTCTAACCGCTGGAATTCCAGCCAATAAAATTGTATTCTCTGGAGTCGGAAAAACCAAACATGAAATAGAAGCTGCAGCCAATGCAAAAATAAAGATTTTTAATGTAGAAAGTATACCTGAACTCTATGCAATAAATGAAGTGGCGGCCCGAATGAATTATCTAGCACCAATTGCATTTAGAGTGAACCCAGATGTTACGGCAGGGGGGCATAAAAAAATAAGCACAGGTAAAAAAGAAGATAAATTTGGAATTGCTTGGAATAAAGCTGAACATGCTTATGCAATAGCTAAATCCTGCAGCAACATAGAGATAGTAGGAATAGATGTTCATATTGGGAGTCAAATTGATCATTTAGAGCCTTTTGAAAAAGCAATTTCTAAAGTTGGAAATCTAATAAAAAAACTTCATGCAAATGGACATAATATTCGCTGCTTCGATATTGGAGGGGGTCTTGGAATTCCGTATGGGAATGAAACTATTGCACCTCCAGATCCCTCAAATTATGGAGCCATGGTAAAACAGCTAACAAAAAAAATGAATGTAGAGATAATATTCGAACCTGGAAGAATGATATCTGGAAACGCTGGTATATTATTATCTAAAGTACTCTATGTAAAAAAAGGGGAAGATCGTAATTTTCTAATTATTGATGCTGCAATGAATGATCTTCTACGTCCAGCTTTGTATGATGCTTTTCATGAAATAGAACCCGTTCGGAAAAAACCAGAAAAAGAACAAGTAGAAAAGTACGATGTTGTAGGCCCAATTTGCGAAAGTAGTGATACATTCACAAAATCGAGAAAACTTTCAAAAATAAATCAAGGAGAGCTTATAGTAATGCATACGGCAGGAGCATATGGGGCATCACAGTCGAGCCAATATAACACTAGACCACTCATTCCGGAAGTTCTTGTGAAAGATAACAAATATGAAGTTATAAGAAAACGCCCTACAATTAACGATATTTTAAAATCAGAGAATATACCTAATTGGCTCATTTAAAACATTTCATAAATCAATTCTTGTGGGTGGGTAATATTAGACCTAAAGTTATTTAAATTAATTATTAACTAGTTATAAAGTCTGTGTTTAAAAAGAAAAAATCCAAAGTACAAATCGCATTAAATAACGAAGTAGTTCGTTTTGAAAGATTGGGTTTGCGTTATGGTAGAGGACCAGAAATTCTGTCGGATGTAGACATGTGCTTGAATAAAGGAAGTTTTAATTTCTTAACAGGCCCATCAGGAGCAGGTAAATCTTCATTACTGAAATTATGCTATATGGATTTGAAACAATCTCGGGGTTTAATAAGCTTATTTGGAAATGATATTTCTTCAATATCTCAAAAAGCTAAGTATTCAATAAAGAAAAGAATTGGGGTTATATTACAGGATTTTCGTTTAATAGACCATTTAACTGTTTTCGAAAATGTTGCATTACCATTGCGTGTTTCAGGAGAAAAAAGACGAAATTATACGAAAGATATTTGTGAATTACTTCAATGGGTTGGATTAGGAGATCGGATGGATGCACTACCTAAAACTTTATCTGGAGGAGAGAAACAAAGGGCAGCAATTGCAAGGGCTATTATATCTAAACCTGATTTAATAATTGCGGACGAACCAACTGGAAATGTTGATGAAGTTATGAGCAAAAGACTACTTAAACTTTTTATTGAAATGAACCGCTCTGGAACCACAATACTAATAGCAACTCATGATAAAAAACTTGTCAAAGGTATAAATGCTAATATTTTAAATATTGAAAATGGTACATTAATAAATACTAATTTTAATTCGAGTTTTTGATGCAAGATAAGAGCATAAAAAAATTAACTTCTAACCCATTACTTGATCCGAATAGTAATAATGCAAGGTCTTTGGTATTTACATTATCCATAGTAGCATATCTTGCCACGATCGCTTTATTATTCTCAGTTACTATGAATCGTATGAGCACTTCATGGAATTCAGCCTTGGAAAATTCTGCTACTATTCAAATTTTAGTTGAAAACCCCACGCTTCGTGAGGTGCAGGTGGAAATCACATTTAAAAATTTAAAAGAAAATTATCCTAATTCAGAAATTACTGTATTAGACAAAAAAAAGTCCTTAGATATGCTTAAGCCTTGGCTTGGCAATTTTAATCTTCCTGATGACTTACCCATTCCAGCTTTAATATCTATTAATTTTGCAGAAGAAGATAACAAAGATCTCACTTACATTTCAGCAGCCCTTAAAAATGAAGGAGTTATTGTTGAGATTGACGATCATACACGATGGTCTGACCAAGTTAAAAAATCAGCTATTGCACTTAAGGTCGGATCTACAGCACTGCTTATATTAATTTTTAGTATAGCTATATTCATTTCAAATTATGCTACAAAATCAGCCCTTCTAGCTCAAAAAAATATAATAAATATATTGCTGCAAGTTGGAGCCAAAAATATATTCATCTCAAAATTATTTATAAAACAAGCAGGAATTAGAGGTTTAATTAGCGGGTTATATGGTGTTAGCCTAGGTTATTTTACGATGGTTATAATGTCGACAGAGCGTATGAAAGAAGTTTTTATAATTCCAATACCAAATTTTTATTGGCCTGATATAATCTACCTTTTACTATTTATAATAGGCTTTAGTATAAATTGTTCAATATCTGCAGGATTAACATCTATGAACATATTGTCAAAAAAACGTCGGCGACGATGAATAATTTTGCAAATTAAATAAACACTAAATTAAACTTAATATATCAATCACTAAAATAAAATTGTTTAGAATAATGAAATTACTTAAAGTTATTACTATAATGATCATTACCTACACATTAGGTTTTCTCTTTTATATAAAAAAAATTAATGACTTCAGTACACCTAAAACTATCCCTGATGCGGATGGAATTGCCGTATGGACTGGAAAAGGTGGTGGAAGACTTGAGGCGGGCGCGAATCTGTTATTACAAAAAAAAGCAGAACGCCTACTTATATCAGGAGTAAACTCTGAAATTTCTCTCAATAAAATCAAAGAAATTATTTCTATTCCCGAAAAAATGTCAGATTGCTGTTTAGACTTAGACTACAATGCAAAAAATACGATTGGCAATGCATATGAAACAACAGCATGGGCCAAAGCATTAGGATACAAACATATAATATTAGTAACATCTGCTTATCACATGCCGAGGGCTGAAATAGAAATTAAAGCGACTACTAGTCAAATTAAAATAACTCCATTTCCAGTTTTTATTCAAACTGGCGAGAAATGGTACTCAAATAGTGATAGATTCAAACGATTAGTTCAAGAATACAGTAAACTTTTAATAAGCTATCTAAGATACGTCACTATAGAACCAAGTGAAAAAGAAATATTATTAAATAATAATATTTCTTTAATCGTCTCTTCCAAAATTAGGTTCTGAACTATCTTGTCCAGCATCTACTATTCGACGACGAATATCACGGGTTTTTGCAAAGTGCTCCAGTAAGGCGTCCCCATCTTTCCACCTTATAGCACGTTTGAGAGCCGATAAGTCTTCAATAAAACGATCTACAACCTCTAATGTTGCATCCCTATTAGCAAGAAAAATATCACGCCACATAACTGGGTCAGATGAAGCTATACGGGTAAAGTCACGGAAGCCTCCAGCAGAGAATTTAACCACTTCATTATTAGTTACTTTCTCCATATCAACAGCAGTGCCAACTAAGGCATATGCGATTAAATGCGGTACATGAGATGTAGCCGCCAAAACAATATCATGTCTAATACTGTCCATAACTGCTACTTGAGAGCCAATTCCTTCCCAAAATAACTTAACAATCTCTACAGCTGATTCATCTGCACCATCGGGGGTTAATACGCACCAACGGTCCTTAAATAATCCAGCAAAACCGGCTTCTGGTCCGCTATATTCGGTTCCTGCTATTGGATGACCTGGCACAAAATGAATATTACTATTCATCAATGGAACTATTTTATCAATTATGTCGCCCTTTATTGAAGCAACATCGGTTAATATCGATCCTTTTTTCATAACCGGAACTATTCTTTCTGCAACTGCAGCCATTGTACCAGGCGGTACACATAGAATAATTAAGTCAGCTTCTGATGCATATAATTCTGAAGAATTCTCGGATACACCATCTGCAAAGCCCATCCTTTCAATTGATCTGCAAACAGCATACGATTTATCTGATATATAAACTTTATCCGCCTGGCCAAATGCCTTAGCCGCCCTTGCTATAGATGACCCAATTAATCCGCCGCCTATAATTAATAGCTTATCAATACTCATCACAACCTTCCAATCGGCTGTGGTATACACCCAATAATTTTAGTTCCTTTAGGCTCCTGAGTTTCAAATCTATCAACACTTAATAGAATTTGTGTTTCGGTTTCTGCCCTCTTTATCGCGCCAGGTATTTTCATCCCTTTGCTACTTATAAATAATGTTTGGTCAGACCCAGAAGGTTGTATACTCGCCGTTGATACAGCTACTGCTAGAGGCCAGCATTCAGCGCCTGTCCTCGGTAGTCCTGCTAGTATATGCATATCAGGCATTGCACCACTTGGACCCAAAGATGACCACCAAGAATTCATCCCTCCAGGTGAGGGTAAGATCGCCACGCCTTCATCATCAGCATATGCTGCTGCTAAAGCAGAACTCGCAGTAGGATAAGAAATAGTTGGTATTGCTGCTCCAAAACGGTCTCTTACCAAAGTCCATACATCTAAAGCACCGCCTTCCAAAGCAATATGAAGTTTCATAGGTCCTTGCAGAGCGATAGATGCACTCATTAATTCAGCCCAGATTCTGGATACAAGTGCGGCTGGAATATTCTCAGTGTCCTCAGCTAACTCTCTTACATGTGAATCTTCTCTAGACGGACGCCAAAGCTGCACACCCGACTTAGCCTCTCTAACTGCAGCTGCCAGTTTAAGACGGTCCGCGATTAAGGAAAGCAAAGCACTATCCACTCTATCTATTTCAGCTCTAACATTTTCAATTGTTATTAATGATTTTTTAGTCATATTCTCTTTGTTCAGTTAAAGTTTTATTTGCTAGTGGGTTACTACTAATTATAGTATTAATTCTTATTGATTCAGGTGTCCCATTAGGTTCGGCATAAAGACGCTTGATAGCTTCTACAAGCACTACTCTTGAAAAGTATGGAAATATAATTTCACTCAGATTTTCATATATATACAGAAATCTATTTTTTATTGATAGATTTCTATAAGGTAAGTGTATAATTCCTGTAAGGTTAGTCGTCTGAAAACCAGAATTTACCAAGGAATTCTTTAATTCTTTTCTAGAAAATGATATCTCTTCACTAAAAGGTCCCATATTTTTTATCCATCCCCCTGAACTATTAGAAGCAATAATAATAATTTGTCCTTCTGGCCGTAAAACACGCCAAAATTCTTTTAAAAGTAAGTCAAAATTTGATGGGTCTACGTTACTATGTACACAAAGAATTTTATCAAATCGTGAGTCTGAAAATGGTAAATATAGATCTTCTGTTATACATGAAGTTGCATGCATATCACCACTATCGACCCTATTAAGGTTTACTTTAGGTAGCGCTAAGATAATTCTATTTGCAGTTTTCTTGTAAGAACTCAAATATTTCTCACAAAAACCATATCCCAAAACGTCCTGACCTGAAAGATCATGCCATCTTGAATTTAATTTTCTTGATAAAATATCACTTAGAAGGATACCAGAAGGTGATTTATAAAACACATCTAACTTATGAGGGTCTGCGCGCATGCAATAAGCTTAGCTAGGGTTTTCAAAAAACTAAACAAAAAAAATGAATGGCACCTTAAAAATAACCTTAATCAGAATATTTATTCATCGCCATGTCTCAGAAAAGCACTAAGTAGTGTTAATCTGGATACTACATCCATTAAGCACATTAACATTATTAGGAAAAACACAGATGTAGCAAAAGCTGGAAAAATAAGAAATTCGACAATACTAATGACGAAAATAAATATCGATGAAGCATGACTTAGAACATTTATACTACTTATTGATCTTGATTTCATAAATTCAATGAAAAGCATTATTATCGAGCAACATATCAATGCATGACCAGGTGTAATATTCCAACTAGCGCTTAAACCAATAGGAATAACTAAAAAATCAGTATCTAATCGTAACCTAATAGCCTCTACAGAAGAAAAAGCCAGACCCCCTAGGGCCAATATATTGTATATAACTACAGGAACAGCCATCCACGGAAATAATTTCAAAAAACTCAATCTAACCTCTTAATATTTTATAGCATTAAGATACTTACCATATAATTTTTTTAAGAAATAACAATTAGTAAAGCGTCACCTTTAAAACTCGTCAAGTCCACCATGCCTACGATGACGTTTGCCCAGCCACATTACACCCAGAAGGTCACTAAGAGATACTATTAATCTTCCCCAGTTGGTATATTTTGATCTACCAAATTTTCGTTCTCTATGATTTACCTCACAAAATTCAATTTTAAAACCGGAACGCATTACTAATGCAGGGATATAACGGTGCATATGATCAAAAAATGGTAAGTCTAAATACACAGACCTTTTAATAACCTTAATTCCGCAACCAGTGTCGTCAGCTTCATCATTGAGAAGTCTTTTTCGTATTTTATTCCCCAGCTTAGATGCCAGCTTTTTTGCATTACTATCTAATCTTTTAACTCTTTGACCCGAAACAAGAGCTAAATCTGCTGGAGCAGACACTCTAGTTAATTGATTATATAGCTTAGGGATATCTCTCGGATCATTCTGACCGTCACCATCTAAAGTTACTATGTATGCGCTCTCCGCCATCTGTACACCCGAAAGAATAGCGCGAGATTGGCCTGCATTATTATTGTGAGATAATCCCCTTATTTCTGGATAATTATTTTTTAACTCTCTAATTTTTTCCTTTGTTTGGTCTGTGCTAGCATCATCAACAAAAATTACTTCATATTTCTGCCCATCAAGAGAGGTAGTAATTTCATGTGCAAGATTAACAATATTTTCGCTCTCATTAAATACTGGAATTACAATCGATATATCAGGTGAGGTTTTCATAGACTTAATTTGACATGTGTAAGGCTTTCAAGCAAGTTTCTCTTTAAAATACTTCTCCATTTATTAATGGCAAATAATGATAATAAATCTACACACAAGACATGAGTTAAAGAGTATCATCGCATTAATTACTCTTTGCTTATTCATGTTCCTTCCTGGTATTTCAAACTTACCAGTTATAGACCGTGATGAAGCTCGTTTTGCACAAGCAAGTGTACAAATGGCAGAAACTGGGGATTTGATGGACATCAAGTTTCAAGACCAATCGCGTTATCAAAAGCCATCAGGCATTTATTGGTTACAAACGGTTTCAATAAAATTACTATCAAATAAATCTGAACGTAAAATTTGGGTTCAGAGAATACCTTCTATTATAGGTGGAATAATAGCAGTTTTGGCTACCTATTGGTCAACAACAAATTTAGTAAATAATAAGGCGGGCTTTATTGCTGCGTCAATGCTAGCGCTATCATGTTTAATGGTTTTTGAGTCTCATGTTGCAAAAACTGATGCAATTTTGGTTGGCTTGTCTGCACTAAGCTTTGGTGCAATTATTTCATTGAGAAACTATGGAAGAAATCTTTCATGTTGGATTCTATGGTTATCATTAGGCTTAAGTATTCTAATAAAAGGACCGATAGTGATAATAATTACTTCCTTAACACTCATCAGTCTTGCCATCTGGGAAAAAGAAAATAAATGGATGAAGAGAATAATAAAACCAATTCCTATTATATCTTTTGTATTAATCTGGGTCCCATGGGCAATTTTTATGTGGCTAAATACAGATGGTGAATTTTATACTGCAAGCTTAAACAATGATTTTGGTGCTAAACTTTTTAAATCACAAGAAAGTCATTCAGGGCCCATAGGCTATTACTTTCTGAGTATTTGGTTAACTCTTTGGCCCACTTGTTTAGTGATTTTACCTACAATTGGCTTTGCTATAAAAGTGGTGAATGACAAGAAAATTTTTGAGGAACAAATATCTCAATCTGTTCGCTTTTGTATAGCAGCTATAATGCCATATTGGTTTTTAATTGAGATTATTCCAACAAAACTCATGCATTACGCCTTACCGGTATTTCCAGCTATTTGCTCATTATCTGCAATAGCTCTTACACACCCTCTGATGAAAACTAATTTTTTAAAGTTACGCAATGCTAATATTATAATTTTTTTATTGATAAGTTTTACTCTAACTCTTCTTATATCTGCCATACAATTGAATTATATTGCTAAAGACACAAAACATGTTTTTTTTATTATTTCCATAGGATTTAGCATTATATGTCTTCTTTCATTTTCTGCTATATCCATGTGGAAAGTCAAATTTAATTTTGGTTTAATATCAGCTTGTATAGCCACTATTCTATTGTCCTTTGTGACCTATAAAGCAACGCTCCCCAGGCTACCCATGTTTCAAGTATCTGAACAAATAATGGCTGAATTTAAAAAAAATGAAATATTGCTTCCACGCTATGGAGGGCCACCAGTACTATCACCACATTTCAAAGAACCCAGTCTTGTATATAACTTAGGTCAAGAAATTAATATTTCAGGAGATATTGATATTGAAAAAATTAATAATACTCCCAAGCAACAAGTATTTATACTTGATTATAAAAACAACTCTTCCATAAAACTAGAAAAAAATATAATTGCTAAAGCGAAAAAGGATAGTTTTTGTACTAAATCAATACCTGTCATTAAGGGCTATAATTACTCAAAAGGCAAATCAGTCGATATAAGAATACTCTATAACTCTAAGTGCAATAAAAATAGTTTAAACTAACCTTAGTTGGTCTTTTTATCATGAAAAAAAATTGCTTTGCATATAAAATAAAGGGTCATAAACGGTAAGGCCATATAAATGAGAATAATCTCTAATTTATACTTCCTGTGCTTAATGAAATATTTTTTAAATCCATTCAATTTTTCTAACTCAACTTTAATTTTTTTAACTTCGCTAGTTGCTCCATAATGCATTGCTGTTGCATCGGGCAGAAAGTATACATCTCCTCCATTTTTAATAACACGTTTACATATATCTAAATCCTCTACATGAAGAAAAAAATCTTCATCAAAGCCGTTAATAATTTTAAAAGAAGGCTTATCTATCATCATAAAGGCCCCGCTAACAGCCGAGCAGGGGATTGCACCACTAGGTATTGGGTTCTTTTCTTTATGAATTATTTTTTTTTCTAAATGCAAAATTGTCAATAATGAAGAAAATAGTGTTACCTCTCCTCTTCTTGCGCTTCTTTGCTCTTCGCCTCTTGAATTGATCAACATACCGCCTGTGATCCATGGCCTTTTTAATTTTTTTCCGAAATTCATTAGTTTTGTTGCAGAGTTTTTAGCTACTAATGCGTCGGGATTTAAAAATAATAGAAAATTACCAGTAGCAAGTCCTGCGCCATAATTGCAAGCCCTGGAAAACCCTATATTTCCATGACCCGTTATTAACTTTATATGTGCATAAGGCTTTATTAGTAAAAGAAGGTTTTTCCTTGCTAGTGCAGGGTTACCATTATCAACGATAATAAGCTCAGAAATTTGCGTATCCAATATTACATGGTTTATCGCTTCAAACAAAGCCGGACCAGTCATATATGATACCATTATAGCACTTATAGAAGATCCGTTAATATTTTTTTTGCTAACTTCTTTAGCCACAAAATTTATCCTTACAAATTATATCCTCGCGTGTTCATATATGTAATATGAGACATCGTGGTGTTACAAATTAAAAGTTATTAATAGTCTTGTTTATCAGAAAAACTAACTAACTTAGTAACACCTAACACCAAAAAGACAGAAGACCACCACCATAGTTGCCAAGCCCCAATTGATAAAGATGAAATTGTGATTGATGCTACAATGACTCCGCTAAAGGCTACAGATGATTTTTTATTACTTGTAATTTTTTTTAAAGGCCTAATTGAAGAAAATAAAAGAATTGCAGCAAAAACTGCTCCGACTAGACCGGTTTCAGTCCATATTTGGATGCCTAAATTATGAGGGTGCAGGGAAAGCAAAGTTAGTTCCCTTCCATCCTTGGCAAAAAATGTATCATTAAATGTTCGAGATGCATCAAAACCAGCGCCTACTAAAGGGTGTTCAAAAATTATATTCCAACAGTAACCCCACATACGTAAACGATGGTCCCAAGACATAGGAAGGTCAGTTAAACCCGGCTCTGTAATTAAAAAAGATAAGTAAGCTAAAATTGGTGCAAAAAGTAACAATAAAACAGCAATATAGATAAAAAAACTAGGTGCAATCTTTGGGTAAATATAACTAAACCACATAGATAACAAAACAGCTATCACAGAGAAAATTCCTGTTGTAAGGTTATTTAAGACGGCAGAAAATATAATTAAAAACACTATTATTACTGATGCAATTAAAGATAAAGTTTTAGAGTAGCGACTAAAAATAAAAACTAAAATAGGACTTAGCAATAAAACTAAAAATATAATGGCATGACCCAAATTCATCTCAGTTTGTGCCAATCGGTATAACCTATCTTCAGATGTGTACAGTGAGTCTATGGCCATTGTTATCGAATAATGTGTTTTAATATCTACAAATAAAACTATTGCTTCAAGGAACCCTATAATCAAAATAAGGCTTATAAGTTTTTTAGTATTCTTTTTTGAGACTAATTCAAAAAAGAATACTGACCAATATAAAGCAAAACTCATTATTAATATTTTAAAATAATTCGTAAAAATAACATCTGGTTCATATGGACTCCACATTGAAGATAAACATAACCATAAAGTAAATACGACTAGAGCTTGTTGCACTTTGGTAAATTCAAATCGTCCAGATATCAAACACAATATTGAAGCAACTAATCCCATAGAAAAGACAAGTGGAACAAATCCTAACCCGCCAGAATGTGCAACAATTGGAGTTAACACCAGAACTATAACTAGCAAATTATAGTTGAATTTTTCTATATTTAGCATCATGCAACTAAATTTTTATTAACGCATATCAGGCGGTAACGCTTCAATAGGAAGGGTTTTTAAAGCATTTTTTAAATCAACAACCTCTAATTCCCGCGTACCTAAACGGCGCAATGCTAATTTATTGTTTTCTACCTCTTTCATCCCCACTACTGCAATAATAGGTACTTTTTTATCTGCACTGTGTTCACGTATTTTATAGTTTATTTTTTCATTTCTTAAATCAGTTTCAACCCTAAGTCCCTTGGAGCTTAGCATCTCTGCTACGCTCGTAGCATATGCATCTGCTCCAGAAGTTACAGTTGCTATAACAATCTGAACTGGACTAAGCCATATTGGAAATTTACCTGAATAATTTTCAATTAGAATTCCAAGAAATCGTTCCATAGAACCAAGAATTGCTCTGTGTAGCATCACAGGACGGTGACGTTTATCATCTTCACCAATATAACTAGCTTCTAAACGATCAGGTAAAACAAAATCTACTTGCAAGGTACCACACTGCCAATCACGCCCTATTGCATCTCGTAAAATAAATTCAAGTTTAGGGCCGTAAAAGGCACCTTCTCCTGGATTCAATTCAATTTCCAGACCCACTGCCTCAACTGCCTCCATAAGGGCTTTTTCAGATTTATCCCATGTCAAATCATCACCCGCTCTAACATCAGGGCGGTCAGAAAATTTTACTTTTAAATCAGTAAATCCAAAGTCATTGTAAATGCACTTTAAAAGCTCAATGAAAGCACCAGTTTCTTTAGATATCTGGTCTTCTGTACAAAAGATATGAGCGTCATCCTGCGTAAAACCACGCACACGCATTATTCCATGAAGCGCACCTGTCGGTTCATTTCTATGACAACAACCAAATTCTGCCATTCGTAGAGGCAAGTCTCTATAAGATTTCATACCCTGATTAAATATTTGAACATGAGCGGGGCAATTCATAGGTTTTAAAGCATGAACTTCATCATGAGCTCCGTGACTAACCTCGCTTACAAACATATTATCTCGAAATTTATCCCAGTGACCACTTTTTTGCCAAAGCTTATTATTAATCAATAAAGGAGTCTTGACTTCAAGATAGTTAGCTTTTTTCAACTGACGACGGACATAGTCCTCAACTTCTCTCCAAAGAGTTGCACCTTTGTCATGCCAGAATACCATTCCTTGGGCTTCAGGTTGCATGTGAAACAATTCAAGTTGTTTTCCTAGTTTACGGTGATCTCTAGCCTCTGCCTCAGCTAACATATGCAAATAGGATTCAAGGTCTTCTTGATTTGCCCATGCAGTACCATAAATTCTCTGGAGTTGGGCTTTATTAGAGTCTCCACGCCAATAGGCACCAGCTACTTTCATTAATTTAAAAGCTTTCCCGATTTTACCAGTGCTAGGTAAATGAGGCCCTTTACATAAATCAAACCATTTCCCTTGTTTATATAAAGTAATGGTTTCTGATTCTGGTAAGTCTTCAATTAATTCTGCCTTAAAATTTTCACCTAATTCCCTAAATATTTTAACAGCCTCCTCTCGTTTAACCTCGATGCGTTCAAATTTATCATTTCTATCAATGATAAATGCCATTTTTTTCTCTATCGCAGCAAAATCTTCATCACTGAAAGGCTCATCTCGAGCAAAATCATAATAAAATCCATTTTCAATTACAGGACCAATAGTTACCTGTGTTCCCGGGTAAATCTCTTGTACTGCTTCTGCTAAAACATGCGCAGCATCATGACGGATTAATTCCAACCCTTCTGGGTCATTCTTAGTTATTAATTCTAGATCTACATTTTTATTTATCGAATAAGACGCATCAACTAATATTCCGTCAATTTTGGCTGCAAGTACTTTTTTACTCAGACTTTTAGATAGCAATTTTGCGACATCAATTGCTGTAATACCTCTAGCATATTCGCGAGTCTTTCCATCTGGAAATGTCAAAGTTATATTTTTTGTTGACACTTATTCTATCCCCATAACATATGCGAATATAATTATACGCACACAATTCTTACCTATAAACTAATATAGGAAATTAATCATCATTAGTCTTGCACCAAATTCCATATTTCCATGGGGCCCAAAAATGTCGTTTTTTAATTATTTTGGGAACGTTATCAACCCCACTTGTACCAAACCAATGGCAGCGGGATAAGCGCGCTAAAGTTTGCCACCCGCCTATCCATGCTCCATGGCGCTTAATTGCTTCTCTTGAATACTCTGAACAAGAAGGGCTATGTCGGCATTTGATGCCAAAAAAAGTAATAATAGGTGATAAAAAATATTTATAAAACAATAAGAGCAATAACATAATATTTTTCATAAAATATTTCATTTCAGCTCCATAACTATTAAAGAATTATTCCAAATGGATACTTTTGAGTGCTTCAACCGCAGCATTAAATGCTAAAAGTGTAGATGTATGCCTAGCAGGGTAGTCAGAAACACCTCTAAGCAGTTCCAACTCAGAAAAACGAGAGGGAAAACTTACATCTGATCCATTAAGCATTAATATAAGAGAGTTTCTAGCTGAAACCACTTCTTTAACTTCTGCATTTACAATATTTTTATATAATATTGCAGCTGAACTTTGTCCCAAAGCACAGGCTTGCACTCTTAAAGCAATTGACTTCACTCTTCCATTATCAACTTTAAGATCAATCTCTAACCATGACCCGCATAGTTTGGAAACTCTTCGTGCAAAGCAATCAGGATTCTCTAATCTTTCATTTTTCAAATTAGCCGATAGTTTAAGAATATCCGTATTGTATAGATTATCAAGCATACGCCCATATAGCTTAGGTAAATAATTTAATAAACTGATTAAGTCAGAATTAATAATATTGGATTAATAGAAAATAAATGATTAAATATAAAGACATTAAATCAACAGAAGCTCTATTAATTTTCCTGAAACACTTATCAGGTGAAAGACGGCTTTCTATTAAAACAGTTGAAGCATATCAGAATGATATCACTGCCTTTCAGCGTTTCATAACTGATCATTTAGGTCATGAGCTATACATTTCTGATCTTATGAAATTAAAAGCAGTTGAATTTAGATCTTTTTTATCATTTCAACAGCGAAAAGTTAAACCACTATCAGGAACCTCTATACAGCGCCAACTATCAGCAATTAGAAGTTATTATAAATATTTAGAACGTCGATGGGGTATTAAAAATGAAGCTCTAAGATTAATCAAAGGACCAAAAGTAAAACATACAATACCTAAAGCTCTGAGCATTTCCGGCTCTAAGGAGCTTATTTCTACCAGTAGTAACAATAATTCTGAACCTTGGATTGAAGCACGTAATACCGCTGTATTAATACTCTGTTATGGTGCGGGTTTACGAATTTCCGAAGCAATTAATTTAACATATAACCAAACTCCGTTAGAAAACACATTAAAATTAACGGGAAAAGGAGCTAAGGATCGTATAGTTCCGATACTGCCCATAATTAGAAAAGCTATAAATGATTATCTTGTCCTTCTACCTTATGAATTGGGTAAAGATGAACAAATTTTTAGAGGCTTAAGGGGCGGGGTGTTGCGGGCTGAAATAATTCAAAAAGAAGTAAGAGCATTAAGAGAAATATTGGGACTACCAGAAACAGCGACGCCACACGCACTTAGGCACAGTTTTGCAACACACTTATTGGAAGCCGGAGGTGATTTGAGAACAATTCAAAAGCTGCTTGGGCATTCAAGCCTTTCTACAACACAGAGGTACACAGAGGTAAATAGTTCAGTTTTAAAAAGTGTTCACAAAAACGCTCACCCAAGAGCTTAAAAGCTTTTGTCTCAGTTTCTCAAAAAATAATCATATGCGATATTTTCAGTTTCATCAGTCATTGGGTATCCTATATCAGATAGACTAAATTCTAAACTATCGCTCTGGTTATTCTCTACTTTGAAACCGCAAAGCACATGCCCAGTTGACGCTCCATGATTTCTATAATGAAAAAGAGAAATATCCCAGTCATTATTCAAACTCGTCAGAAAATTTATTAAAGCACCAGGTCTTTCTGGAAAGTCAAAACGATATATTTTTTCACTAAAGTTTTTGGCAGATCTACCCCCAACCATGTGCCGCAAATGTCGCTTAGATAATCTATCTTCAGATAAATCTACAATATTAATATCATTTTCCTTCATAGAATTAATTATACTATAACGCTCATCAGAAGACTGAGTTTTTACTCCCACAAATATTCGCGCAACTTTATCAGATGAGTATCTGTAATTAAATTCACTTATATCCCGCTTGTCTAAAGTTTTTACAAACTCAAGAAATGCACCTTTTTTTTCAGCTATTTCCGCGGCAAAAAGCATTTCTTGGCCGGATCCAAGTTCTGCCTGCTCAACAATATTTCCAATTCTATCAAAGTTTACATTGGCTCCAGATATTGTAGCTACTGATATTCCTTTTGGAGCAGTGCCCATGCTCACTTGCTTAAGAAAACCTGCTAAAGCTAAAGCACCCGCAGGTTCAACTAAAGTTCTTGTTGCCTCAAAAATATCTTTAACTGCTGAACAAATCTCTGCATTCGTTACTGTTATAGTCTCGTCAACAACAATCTGACATATTTCAAATGTATTAGAACCAACTGTTTTTACTGCAACTCCATCCGCAAAACCATCAACTTTATCGAGCTTTACAGGACGCCCTGACTTTAAAGAAGTTTGGAGTGTGGCTGCACCTTCAGGCTCAACGGCAATTATTTTTATATCAGAAGATATTGATTTTACCCACGTACCAATTCCTGAAATTAATCCGCCGCCTCCAGTACATACATAAATCGCATCTGGAGCATGGGTCATTTGCTCTAAGATCTCTTTTCCAACTGTACCCTGCCCTGCAATAACGTCTAGCTCATCGAAAGGATGAATAAATATAGCGCCTGTTTCTTTTGAATAACTTAGGGCCGCCTCACAAGATTCATCATAATTTTCTCCGACTAATCGCGTCTCTGCACCTGCTGCACGCACAGCATTGATTTTTATTTTTGGTGTAGTTATAGGCATGAATATAACTGCTTTAGTTTGGTAATATTGGGCTGCAGCTGCCATTCCCTGCGCATGATTTCCTGCACTAGCAGCACAAACACCTTTCAACTTTTCAGCATAGCTCAAATTTGAAATTCTATTAGCTGCACCGCGAATTTTAAAGCTAAATACATCTTGTAAGTCTTCTCGTTTTAACCATATTTCTCTACCAGATTCATAACTTAGTTTTTCCGCTAATTGACAGGGTGTCCTTTTTGCAAGGTCATACACGTTAGCATTTTCTATACGTTCTTTTAAATTTTTGAGGTTAACTTTGGACATAATTTACTATCCAAGAACCTACTTGCTGAGTAGATAGAAAGCCGCCAAGGTCGGCGGTTATTTGATTTTCTGTTAAAGCTAATTTTACCGCCCTTTCTATTAAAGATGCTTCAATATCCATACCAAATGAAAGTCGAAGCATCCAAGCGACCGATAAAATCATTGCTAAAGGATTTGCCTTATTTTGACCCGCAATATCAGGGGCACTTCCATGAATCGGCTCATACATACCAACGGTTCCATCTGATACGGAAGCTGAAGGAATAACACCCATGGATCCTGTGAGCACAGATGCTTCATCCGTTAATATATCACCAAACATATTTTCAGTTAAAATGACATCAAAGCTCTGAGACTTTGTAAGCATATGCATAGTCATAGCATCAACTAACAAATGCTCAACTTTAACATCATTATATCTTTTAGAAACTTCAGTTACTGTCTCTCTCCACAATCGCGAAGTCTCTAGTACATTAGACTTATCAACGGAAGTAACCTTCTTTTTACGCTGTCTTGCCAAATCAAAGGCTTTTATAGTTATACGTTCAATTTCTTCCTTTGAATATCGGCATTCATCATAAGCACCTAAACTATCACGTCCCTTTTTACCAAAATATATTCCGCCTGTGAGCTCACGCATAACTATGAAATCAGTTCCCCTTATGCGTTCATGCTTCAAAGGCGATTTGCTAATTAATTCTTCATATGGTTTACATGGACGAATATTTGCATATAGATTCAACTTTTTTCTTAAAGGTAATAACGATCCTAATTCTGGTCGCTCAGAACCTTTCAGATGATCCCACTTAGGTCCCCCTACAGCACCAAGTAAAATAGCTCCTGTTCTTTCACAAGATTCAAATGTTTTTTTAGGAAGAGGTTCTCCCATTGCATCAATTGCTGCACCCCCGATAAGGTGCTGCTCTATTTCTAAATTATGACCAAACTTACTAGAGATCGCTTGCAACACACTAATTGCGGCACTCCCTACTTCGGGCCCTATTCCATCACCAGGGAGATATGTAAAATTTATTTTTGCCATATAATTTTATCTATCTTCAAATTCAGAAATTTGGTCACTTTGTGCAAGTAAATAACCCATTTCATCAAGTCCTTCGAGTAAGCAATAACGAGAAAAACTATCTATTTCAAAAGAATGAGAGCCCATTCCACTTGGGAGCTCGACTAAGCAAGTTTCCAGATTTACAGTTACGTATACCCCTGGATTTCTAAGAAGCCACTCATGAACATCTATATTTATAGTAACAGGCAATAGTCCATTTTTTAGAGCATTCGCTTTAAAGATATCGGCAATACTTGAGCTAATTATTACACGAAATCCATAATCAGTAAGTCCCCACGGAGCATGTTCACGTGATGAACCACAACCAAAATTGTCTCCCGCAACAAGTATTTTACATGCCTTGCCACTTACTGAGTTTAGTTCATGATTAGTTAAGGTTCCATCATCAGTATATCTCAAGTTGGAAAAAACATGTACACCCAATCCATTCTGCGTTGTCATGGATAAAAATTTAGCGGGCATTATCTGATCAGTATCAATATTATTTGATGTCAAGACTAATGTCCTTGAAGAAACTAATTTTAATGGTTCTATGGTCATTTTATTTTCTTTGAATTACGAGGGTCTTCGAGTATTCCCGCTATAGCAGTCGAAGCGGCCGTTTCAGGGGATGCCAATATAGTTCGCACACCCGGTCCCTGGCGCCCCATAAAATTACGATTAGAGGTGGAAACTATGAGTTCTCCCGGTAAACCTATATCTCCGTTCATACCCAAACACATTGAACATCCAGCTTCACGCCATTCAGCACCTGCATCCATAAATATTTTATCTAAGCCCTCTTTCTCAGCAAGAGCTTTTATTTGAGCGCTACCAGGTACAACTAAAGCTTTCACATGAGATGCTATTTTCTTTTTATTAAAAACACTAGCTGCAGCTCTAAGATCGTCCATACGGGAATTAGTGCAAGATCCAATAAATACCTTATCAACCTTTATACCTAATATTTTATCACCTTCATTAATTTGCATATAATTAAGTGAATCTTTTTCTGCTGAATTATTCGACTTCGGAATAAATGAGTCTATTGGAATACCCATCCCAGGGTGGGTACCATATGTAACCATTGGTTTTATCATATCAGCCTCAATATTAACTTCTTTATCAAATAAAGCACCTTCATCAGTAGATAAAGACAGCCATTCAGCACAACTATTCTCATAATTTGGAGGAGTATATTTACGGTTTTTAAGAAACTCAAAAGTTACTGCATCAGGCGCAATCATGCCACAGCGAGCGCCCGCTTCAATAGACATATTGCAAACAGTCATCCGGCCATCCATGCTCATCTCTTCAAAAACATTTCCACGATACTCAATAGCATAACCAGTTCCACCGCCAATTCCTATTAATGAAATTATATGTAGAATAACATCCTTTGGCGTAACTCCTCTATTGAGCTTTCCATTGACATTTATTGCCATAGTTTTAGGTTTTCTCATCAAAATACATTGATTTGCTAGAACATGCCCTACCTGAGTAGTTCCAATTCCAAACGCAATTGCACCAAATGCGCCATGAGTTGAAGTATGGCTATCACCACAAACAATAGTTGCACCAGGGTGGGTTGCTCCCAGCTCGGGACCCATGACATGAACAATACCGCGGTACTCGCTATCCCAGCCATGTGTCTCAATACCAAATTTTTTAGTATTCTTGAGTAATGTCTCCACTTGTATACGAGCCTCATCGGAAACATAGGGACGAGAGCCATCATGATTCACGAGAGTTGGGGTAGAGTGATCAATCGTTGCTAGAGTTAAATCTGGTCTTCTGACACCCAGACCTCTATTACTTAATAAAGTGAATGCTTGAGGAGAGGTAACCTCATGAATAAGATGCAAATCTATAAAGATAGTAGCGGGGTGTGTTTCTGTTTCAGGAACAACAACATGCTTCAGCCAAACTTTATCAAAGAGTGTTTTTCTCATATTAATGCTGTGCAGCTATCGAAGCTTGGCGCACGGCCCTCCGTTCAATCCTGTTGATAACATCAAGATAAGCCTTTGCTCCCGCAAGAACAGTATCTGTACTTGCTCCCCGGCCTTGATAGTTTTCAAATTCAGTTGACACACTGACTGAAGCTTCGGCCATTGCATCTTTACCCTCAGAGACAGATTGAACCGTAAAGCTTTCCAAATGTAATGGATGGCCGGTTATTTGGGAAATTGCCAAAAAAACGGCATTTACTGGTCCCGCAGCCTGAATAATCGTCTCTTCTAAGTTACCACTTTCATGCAATAACTTAACCTTTGCACTCGGGGAGGTATTATCATCAGAACCAGCTGAAACAGAAAGGCTTTCTAATTTCCAAGGTCCTTGAGTTCCCACTGCCTCACCAAGTATCAAAGCTTCTAAATCAGCATCAAAAACTTCTTTTTTTGAGTCTGCTAGTTCTTTAAATGCTACAAAAACTGACATTAATTGGTTGTCTGACAGATCAAAGCCAATCTTTTCTGCACGGCTTTTTAAAGCAGCTCTTCCTGAATGCTTGCCTAAAACCAAGTTATCAGTCGAAACACCTACATCCTCAGGTTTCATGATTTCGTATGTTTCGCGATTGGCTAAAACACCGTGCTGGTGTATTCCACTTTCATGAGCAAAAGCATTTTTTCCTACTATTGCTTTATTACGTGGCACAGGGTTTCCTGTTAATGTAGCGAGTAATTTTGAAGCTCCATATATACCCTCAGTTTTAATATCAGTAGAGAGGCCGTAAAAATCCTTACGCGTATTTAGTGCCATAACAACCTCTTCGGTAGCGCAATTTCCAGCTCTTTCGCCAATTCCATTAAGGGCGCATTCCACCTGCCTGGCTCCACCCCTAATAGCCGCAAGCGAATTTGCAACAGCTAGGCCAAGATCATCATGACAATGTGCTGAAAATATAGTATTATCGCACCCTTCAATTTGACTTGTAAGAAATTCAAATAATCTTTGTATCTCCTCAGGAGTTGTATAGCCAACAGTATCAGGAATATTAATTGTTGTAGCTCCCGCTTTTATTGCAGCCTCAACAACTTTTTTAAGGTAATCCCTTTCAGTACGAATTGCATCTTCACATGAAAATTCAACATCATCAGTAAAGTTTCTCGCTAGTTTTATGCCAGAAATCGCACGATTTACAATTTCATCTTTGGACATTTTTAGTTTATATTCACGGTGTAAGGGAGAGGTGGCTATAAAGGTATGAATTCGGCCTGAGTTTGCTGGCTTAATTGCTTTGCCGCTCGAGCGAATATCGTTTTCGTTACAGCGCGCTAAAGAGCATATTGTACTATTTTTAATATTTTCAGCTATTGTTTTAATTGCTTCAAAATCACCTGGTGATGCAGCTGCAAACCCTGCCTCAATTACATTAACACCTAGACCCTCTAAAGCTTGTGCCATAGCAAGTTTTTGTCCAGATGACATTGAGAAACCTGGTGCTTGTTCACCATCTCTTAGGGTGGTGTCAAAAATTATAACTTTATTTTTATCCATCATGGTGCATTCTCTAGGTATTATCTAATTTCTTACATTTAAGCTCTTTCAGCATGCTTTCGCCTACCTACTTTTTCAGCACTAACCACATTATAGAGTCGCTCTAATTGTTTACATAATGTATCTAGATTATTAGGCCCACCTGTATCTTCAATATGAACCAGTAAATCAAAATCACCATCCACACGCTGAGTGCAATGCACGTCTCTATAATCATAACCACGGCGTTCAATGGTTCCTAAGGCCCTTATTAAAGTACCACTAACATCATGAAGTACAATTTTAAGTTTGCCATGAACACCAGAAGGTTCAAATGTCTTATCTCGCTGTAATTCTACCATTTAATTATCCCTAGCGTTCCATCATATCGGCATTACTTCGCCCCGGCGGCACAAGCGGCCAAACATTTTCATATGTGTCTATTTTTACATGCATCAATATTGGGCCTGTTGCAGAGAGCAATCGTTCAATGCCATCATCAACTTCATCGCCTTTTGTGATAGTGAAGGCATCAATCTGGAAAGCTTTCGCAACCATTGCAAAATCAGGGTTATCATCTAAATTTACTTCTGAATAATTTTTTTCAAAGAAAACCTCTTGCCATTGACGAACCATACCTAGGGCTGAGTTATCCAGTAATACAATCTTTAAAGGAATATCATATCTAAATAGAGTAGCCAATTCTTGTATATTCATCATTATTGATCCGTCACCAGATACTGTTATTACAGTACGGTTTGGAGCACCCAACTTTGCTCCGAGGCCAGCAGGCAAACCAAAACCCATAGTTCCCAAGCCACCAGATGTAATATGATCTTTTGGGTTATCAAAATAGCAGTGTTGAGCTACCCACATCTGATGTTGTCCAACATCGCATGTAATTATCGCGCTTCTATCGACACGTCTCGAAAGATCATGAAGTAACTTGGGAGCATAAACTCCACCTGTTTTCATATTTTCTATTGGGGACTTATAATCCCATTCATGTTCGTCCCGACGTGAAAAACAAATATGCCTCCAATTCTCACATTGTGCCTCCCCTGGGTTTAATGCAGCTAAGTTCTTTTTCAGTGAACCATCGAGGTATACATCAGTTTTTCTAAGTTTATTTATCTCAGCTATATCTATGTCCAAATGAATGACTTTAGCATTAGGAGCAAAAGTGTCTAACTTACCAGTCGCACGATCATCAAATCTAGCTCCAGCTACGATAAGCAAATCACACTCTTGAACGGCATAATTTGCTGCTTTTAATCCATGCATGCCTAACATACCTAAAAAACTAGGATGATCTGAAGGCAGTGAACCAAGCCCCTTTAAAGTTGATACAACTGGAATATTTGTTCGGTCAACAAGATCTCGCAACTCCTGAACGCCATCACCCTGAGCTATGCCGCCACCAATATAAAAAAGGGGTTTTTTTGATTTTTTAATTAGATCTTCAGCTTTTGATATATAATCACTTTGGCCCATTTCTGGCTTTATTTTTGGATAAGGCCGCCACTTGTGTCGTTCTGTTGTGAGTGCATTGGCTACATCTTTTGGGAGGTCTATTAGAACTGGTCCAGGTCTGCCTTCAGCTGCTATAAAATAAGCTTCAGCTACCATACCAGGAAGATCTGCTGGATCACGAGCAATATAACTGTGCTTGACAATTGGTAGAGTAATTCCAAAAATATCAACTTCTTGAAAAGCATCGGTGCCCATTAAATCGGAGGTAACTTGCCCAGTTACAAAAACAACAGGAACAGAGTCTAAATATGCATCAGCAATCGCTGTAACTAGATTGGTGGCTCCTGGGCCAGATGTAGCAAATGCCGTTCCAGTTTTTCCAGTAGCTCTAGCATAACCAATTGCAGCCATCCCACAACCCTGCTCGTGACGGCACAATATATGCCGCAAAGAAGTTACCTTTGGTAAAACATCATAAACTGGCATAATAGCACCTCCCGGATACCCAAAAATAGTATCCACACCTTGAGCTGCAATTGATTCCAATAACAAAAGAGCACCTGATTTTGGCTCACGATTGGCCAATATTTTCGTTTGTTGTCGTTCAAATTGAGTTGCTGTGGTCATTTTTGTGCCTAATGCTGTAGTTTAATAAAAATTAATTTACATCCTTATCTATAATTTTATTAGCGGCTATCCATGGCATCATTTCACGTAACTTAGTGCCTGTCTGTTCGATAGGGTGGGCTTCCATATTACGACGCCTAGCTGTCATTGATGGATAGCCTAGAGCTCCTTCTTGAATAAATGATTTAGCATAATCTCCATTCTGAATATTTTTTAAAGCTTTTCGCATAGCCTCTCTAGAACTATTATTCACTACAGCTTCACCAGTTACATATTCACCATATTCAGCATTATTTGATATAGAGTAATTCATATTTGCTATGCCCCCCTCATAAATCAAATCAACTATTAATTTGGTTTCATGCAAACATTCAAAGTAAGCAAGCTCAGGCGGGTAACCAGCTTCAGTTAATGTTTCAAAACCCATTTTTATAAGCTCAACAACGCCGCCGCAAAGCACAGCCTGCTCTCCAAAAAGGTCTGTTTCTGTTTCATCCTTAAATGTAGTATGGATAATTGCGGTGCGTCCGCCACCTACAGCTGAAGCATAGGATTTGGCTAACTCAAGAGCGTGACCACCATTTGCATCCTGGGCAATTGCAATTAAATCTGGAATTCCACGACCATTAATAAATTCATTTCTTACTGTGTGACCAGGAGCTTTAGGGGCAATCATGATAACATCTAGATCCTTTCTAGGTGAAATTTGGCCGTAGTGAATTGCAAAACCGTGGCCAAATGCAAGTGCAGCGCCTTCTTTGATATTGGGCTCTATATCTTCACGGTATATTTTAGCCTGTAGTTCGTCAGGAGTTAGCACCATAATAACATCTGCTCCCTTTACTGCATCTGAAGTAGCCAAAGAATTGAGGCCGTCAGCTTTTACTTTTTTATTTGTACGACTATCTGGACGTAACCCAACTACAACTTGGACACCTGAGTCATTTAAGTTTAAAGCATGTGCACGGCCCTGAGAGCCATAGCCAAGTATTGCTACTTTCTTGTTTTTAATAATTGTGAGATCACAATCTTTATCGTAATAAATATCTAGAGATGACATAATTTTATTCCTTAGTGTTCGAATGGAAAGGATGTAACAGCACCTTTTGATGCTGAGCCTACAAGTTTAGCAAATTTAGCATAAGCGCCGGTTGTATATTTTGGTTTTAAAGGCGTCCAATTAGAGACACGTGATTTTAAATCTGCATCAATATTTATTGTCCTAGCCTCAACATCTATAGTGATTATATCTCCATCTTCCACAAAAGCCAGAGGCCCACCTTTTGCAGCCTCTGGGGCAACATGTCCAATAACAAAACCATAAGAGGCTCCTGAAAAACGGCCATCAGTTATTAGCGCAACATGATCAGCTAAATTTTGACCCACTAAAGCCGCAGTAACTCCAAGCATTTCACGCATTCCTGGGCCGCCACAAGGTCCTTCATTTCTAATAATGACAACGTCACCTTTTTTAATCCCATTATTCTGCACTACCTTAAAACAGTCCTCTTCACTTTCAAACACACGTGCACTCCCTTGGAAATAAAGATCTCCATGACCAGCTAACTTTACAACACAGCCCTCCGGAGCAAGGTCTCCATATAATATTCCGTATCCTCCGCGTGACTTCACGGGGTCTGAAAAATGTCTTACTACAGTTTGACCATCTAGCTCTTTGAGGCCTTTGATCTCAGAAAAAAGAGACTTACCGGTAACAGTTGGCTGATCAATTATTCTTCCGTCATCAACAAGGCGTTTCCCTATTAGGGCCGAACCACCAGCCGCATAAAGGTCATATGCCATATATTTCCCACCTGGCTTCAGGTCACCAATAACTGGGGTCGACCTAGAAATTTCATCAAATACATCAATATCAAAATCTTTTACACCCGCTTCTGATGCGATAGCTAGTAAATGCAAAATAGCATTAGTAGAGGCCGCTGTTGCTGATAAAGCAATAGCTGCATTCTTGAGAGATTTTTGAGTAATCATATCTCTAGGTAATCTGTTCTCCATAACACATTCTACTACAGTTTGTCCTGCTGCATATGCACTACTATTTTTGTTTTCATTTATTGCTGGAATATCGTTGGCACCCATTGGTGATAAACCAAGAAACGTCATAGCCATAGCCATCGAATTTGCCGTAAATTGACCTCCACATGCCCCAGCACCGGGGCAAGCAGACTTTTCAATTTCCTTTAATTCTGCCTCATCTATAATTCCAGCAGCACAAGCTCCCACGGCTTCAAAAACATCCTGAACAGACAAATCTTTACCCTTGTAATTTCCTGGCATTATTGACCCGCCGTATAAAACTACTCCAGGTATGTTCATTCTAGCTAGTGCCATCCCTGCCGCAGGAATTGTTTTATCGCAAGCAACCAGAATTATTACACCATCCAGAGAATGGCCTTTTACAGCTAATTCAATAGAATCAGCTATAACCTCACGGGACATTAATGACGCACGCATGCCTTCACTGCCCATTGTTATTCCATCAGAAACCGCAATCGAGTTAAAGTCTACAGGTGTACCCCCTGCAGATCGAATTCCAGCGCGAACAGGCACAGCTAACTTATCTAAATCCATATTACATGGCCCCATATTGGTCCAAGTATTGAAAACAGCTATGATGGGTCCATCGAAATTTTTATCGTCCATACCAGTGGCACGCAGCATTGCTCGAGCCGCAGCCCTGCTTGGACCCTTAACTATGGCATTGCTTTTTTTATCAAACACACAATTCTCCCTAAGCATAAAAAAACCCGCTCGGTTAGGAGCGGGTAAACTAGGCTTATAACATTTACCTAAATCCCGCTTTTTTTACTGCTATTAAGCAGCACTCTTAAAATTAGGTTTATTCCAATCAAAAAATTTATAAGACATCGTACGACATCACCTTCGTCTGTATTGTAATATCTCTGGGTTATCATCATTTCATTTCCAAATTTAAACGTATAAATATTCTAAACAATCGCCTTAGGCAACACAAAAATTTACCTTAAAATAATCATTTTTTGGATAATAGTTATAAATTCATGCCTTAAATAGGCTAAATTAAGGTAAAAGATGCCGATAAGTCTTGAATTATGTCTTCAGAACTTTCAAGGCCAATAGAAATTCTAAGTAAACTTTCTTTTATCCCAGCAGTGCACCTTAAGGTTTCAGATATACCGCCATGCGTCATCGTTGGTGGATACGAAATTAAACTCTCAACACCTCCGAGGCTTGGGGCCAGTTGAAATACCTTTAGACTTTCTATGACTTTCTTGGCCTCGTTAAAGCCTCCATTAACTTCAAACGAAATCATTGCACCGGGTCCACTTTGTTGTTTTTTACACAATCTATAACCAGTGTCCGATGGTAAACCTGGATAATATACTTTAGTAATCTTAGGGTGTTTGTGAAGAAATTGCGCTACTTTCATTGCGCTTGACTCTTGGCTATCCATTCTTGGATGTAAGGTGCGCATCCCGCGTAAAGTCATATAACTATCAAAGGGCGAGCCTGTAACACCGAGACAGTTCGCCCACCATGTTAATTGATCACCATGCTCTTTTTTTTTTGAAATAATAGCACCGCCAACTACATCGCTATGCCCATTTAAGTACTTGGTAGTAGAATGAATAGAAAAATCAGCGCCTAAATCCAGTGGCCTTTGACGAACGGGAGATAGTAATGTGTTATCTACAGCTACAAGAGCACCAACTGATTTTGCAAACTCACAAATTTCTGAAATATCTACCAATCTAAGCAATGGGTTTGACGGAGACTCAAGCAATAAAAGCGCGGGTTTTTCTTTAAAAACCTCACTTACTTCGTTTGCATCTAAAAAGTCTATAAATCTAACTTTTAATCTACCTTGCTTAGCCCTGTGACTCAAAAGACGGTGCGTTCCTGCATAACAATCATTAGGCGCAACTATTAGTGCATTCGCTTTAAATAGATTCGTCACTAAGTCTATTGCAGACATGCCTGAAGATGTGACAACGCACGAAAACCCATTTTCTAATTTTGTTAATGCTTCAGCTAATTCATTTCTGTTAGGGTTTGCTGTTCTGCCATAGTCGTATTTACCTTTTTCCGATATTGTATCAAAGCAATACGTAGAACTTAGATAAATAGGAGGACTCACTGATTTATAAGCCGGGTCGTCGCCCATTCCTGCCTGTATTAGTGATGTACGTTTTGAAGTCATATTTTCACCTCTATAAAATATATAATTTTATTAATTCAGACTTTGACAGAATTTTAATAGGCGAGGTGCCATTGCATCATATTCCTTCAAAAATGCATCGTGGCCATAAAGTGATGTAAAAGTGAACAGCTCAGAATCCCCCCCCAAACGATCGCGTAATTCCCTAACATTAGCCAAAGGAGAGAGTTGATCAGATGTTGCCGACATAAGTAAAGTGGGGGTTTTTATTAATTCAGGCTCTACATTATGCAAATCAATGGATTCTGATAACGCTAAAAATCGTCTTGCATCCATGAGTTCCGCAAATGCATTACCACGTGAACCTAAATATTCACATATATCAAACTTTGAAGGAAATTTTTGTGTTTCAATGAGATCAAACCTACCATCAAACTCTTCTGCAGTACGATAAGTAGTCATTGCAAGCTCTCGAGCAAGTTTCATTCCTTTAGCTGGTGATCCAGCCTCTATACCAAGCATTACAGCTCGCCTCTGAATACCTCGCCATGCCACTCCTATTGGGTAAGGTTTATGTGCAGCTCCTATCACACAAATATTATCAACCATATCCGGAAAATCATGAGCGAAGGCAAGGGCGGTCATACCCCCATATGAAGAACCAATTATGGCGTTTACACAGCCAATATTATTGAATAGCAACAATTCCTTCAATCGATCCGCTTGATCGTGAGTAGTTATAGACTTAGGTCGACTTTCACTTTCAATGGATGGGGCAAAATCAAAACCTATGACTGAATACTTATTGAGATCAATTGGACCGTCAGGCCTAACTAGTGTCGACCACCAACCTCGGTCAAGCCTTCCGCCATCAGCGACAAACCTAGAAGCAGAAATTCCTCCCATTATTACTATTGTTGGTCCATTCTCATTACCATAGAGACGACCCAAAACTTCGTCGTTTTCTATTACACACCCTCGCTGCAGAGTGTTATCACCTAATTTAACTCTAATATCCCGCGGCATAGCCACTACTCCGATTTTAATGCCAATATGCGGGGAAAGATTAAAAGCTTTTAGCTAGCAACATCTTTCGGAATAAACCGCAGGAATTGGCACCGACTGAAAAAACAAGGTTGCCCCGACTTTCTGAGGGCCTGTCCCTAGGTCGGTCTTGATGAATATAGGGATATGACTGATACAACAGCAGACGTCAAGTATTAGGAAGTTGGTGCATCAGTAGCCCAAATAAGCGCAATAAAGAAACCTTTTACTCGAGGTAAAACAAATAAACAGATAATGACACCAATCACAATCAGCACCAACGTTCGTATCCAGTCAGGTAGATCTAATTTAAAAGCTATCAGATAAAAAAATGGAGCGATAAAATGACCAGAAATCAGCATTGAGGCCCAAGCAGGTGCATCGTCTGCTCTTACATTTATCCATTCGGTCTCACAAACTTTACAAATATCAACTTGTTTGAGGTAACTTTTAAACAGTTTTGTTTTTCCACACTTAGGGCAAGAGCCCATAAATCCTCTCTTTAGTACACCAAATTTATTTGTATTTATAAATTTATTCATAATCAATAATAGCATTATTCAATGATTAAATATAATGGCCTTATTGACACATCTACCTCACAACCATACTCATTATACCTCATATTAAATGAAAGAAAATCAAATGCCAGTTCCAATTATTGTCTTAAATTTTGGCCATAGCGTTTTACGTAATCTTGATGACTACACTGAAGCTGCTAGTGAAATATACCGCCATTACAGACAAGGCCAAAATGTAGTAGCTGTAACTTCAGCCCAAGGAGATCAAACTGATATCCTACTAGCAGAGGCAAGACAAATTGGGCCAGATGAAGATGCAAAAAATCTACCCGAGTTAATTCAGCTAGGAGAAAGGCGCTCAGCTGCTCTCCTCGCACTAGCTCTGGAAAGAATTGGGGCTCCAGCATTCGTAAGACAAGCAAGGGACTTAGGTCTCAAAGCGAAAAAATCTACGCTAGTAGATTTGAATACAAATCAATTAGAAATAGATCTTAAAAATCATGACATTGTTGTCATGCCCGGCCACGTAGCCATAGGCGAAAAAGATAGAACTGTTTTACTTGCCGAGGGCGGTGCCGATATGACAGCTATCTATGTCGCGAAGCGGCTTGGTGTTAAAGCGAAGTTACTTAAGGATGTAGAAGGTGTTTTCGAACGTGACCCTAAGTCTTCAGGGCCACAACCAAAACGTTACAATAAAATTTCCTATGACGATGCAAAAAAAGTTGCTGCACCCTTGATATCACCTAAAGCTTTAGAATTTGCAAAAAAACATCAGATTGAGTTTGATTTAGGAACGCCTGGTATCTCAAGTGGTACTACAATTGGAAAATTGACAGGTAAGCTGACCGAAACAACTACCCCAAAAAAACTCAGAATAGCTATGATGGGCTGTGGAGTTGTAGGAGGCGGTGTTTACAGAAGAATAAAGTCTCATTCCGAACGCTTTGAAGTCGTAAAGATATTAGTTAGAAATACATCTAAATATATAGATCAGGGCTACAAACCAGAAGAACTAACAACGAATTTTCAAGAAATATTAGAATCAAATCCAGATGTATTTATTGACGTTTCTGGCCCTGTTGAACCTGCATTAGAGTACTGCAAATTAATGATAGAAAATAAAGTGCATATAATAAGTGCCAACAAGCAAGCAATAGCTGAGGGTGGGCTACCATTAATAAATTATGCTAATAATAAGAACACACAACTTTTATTTTCCTCTGCTGCTGGCGGAGGAATGCCTGTACTTGAAATGTGCATTCGAGAGAAAGGGCGTATTACTCGAGTAGAAGCTTTATTAAATGGAACAACAAATTACATGCTTGATGAAATTAGTTCAGGAAAGACTTATGCTGACGCTTTAGCAGATGCACAAAGAAAGGGCTTTGCAGAAACAGATCCGACCGCAGATGTATCAGGTTTAGACTCAGCAGCTAAAATCCGTTTAGTTGCATTGTTAGGATTTGATGAACAGATTGATACAAATGATATTCAAAGAGATACTATTGAAAATTTTTCTTTAAGCTCGCCTCCACTTGGCGCAATAAAACGCATATCAACATGCTGGAAGGATATAAATGGCTTCTCCTCCAAACTTGAACTCAAAGACTTATCTCTGAATAACTTTATAGCTCAAGCAGATGGTGAAGAAGCTCATGCTATTTTTTACTTCGAAGATGGCGATCAATACAAAATTCGTGGAAAAGGGGCTGGCCGTTGGCCAACCACTGAATCTGTGATGGCTGACTTGTATGATATTTCAAACCTAGAATAAATTTTACAACTATCCGTGTTAGCTCTACGTATTATACAATTGGATATATCATTATTTGAAACAAGCATCTAAAGAGTTATTTATTCTAAACGAACCTATAATAGTTTTATTTCGTCGTGATCTGCGGGTGTTTGATAATCCTGCATTACACTCAGCGGCTAATACTGGACGCCCCCTAATATGCGCTTATATATGGGAAACGGAACAAAATCGCGAGATGGGGGCCGCTAGTAAATGGTGGTTATATTATAGTCTACAATCATTAAAATCAGATTTAAATAAAATTGATTTAAACTTAACAGTTCGCAAAGGTCTTACATCTCAGGCTCTTGATATTCTCATAAAACAAACTGGGGCCTCCAGCATTTACTGGAACAGAAGGTATGAAATTGAAAATATAGAGACGGATACAGAAATAAAATCAGACCTTACAAAAAGAGGGCTTTCTGTAAAAAGTTTTAACGCTAATCTACTTTCAGAACCTTGGTCAATTAAAACTAAAACAGGTAATTACTATAAAGTTTTTACTCCGTATTGGCGAGAAGCAAAGAAGCACATAAATACTGAACCCTTACCGAAGCCTAATAGCGCTCTAAGCTACAATGAAATATTAGAATCTTTAGATCTAGATAGTTTAAATTTACTTCCTAAAAATAGTAACTGGGGTAATAAAATCAAACCTTATTGGACAGTTGGGTCTGAAGGAGCACTGAATGCATTATCAAATTTTGCAAACGGCCCGATCAAAAATTATGAAGAAAATAGAAATAGGCCAGACATAGACAATGGCACTTCAAAGCTTTCACCACATCTTGCATTCGGGGAGATATCTCCAAGGCAAATATGGCATTTTTTTAAGAACGACCTGCAAATGGCAGATAAATACTTAACAGAAATTGGATGGAGAGAGTTCTCTTACGTTCTTCTTTATAATAATCCCAAATTAGCAGATGATAACTTTAAAAAGAAATTTAATAATTTTAGATGGCAAAAAAATGAAGTTTTACTAGATGCGTGGAAAACAGGCAATACGGGCTACCCTTTTGTTGACGCCGGCATGCGGCAGCTCTGGAAAACTGGATGGCAACATAACCGAGTGAGAATGGTTACTGCTAGTTTTTTAATAAAGCACTTATTGATAGACTGGAGAGAAGGAGAAAAATGGTTCTACAATACACTTGTAGATGCTGACCCAGCTAGCAATGCATCAGGGTGGCAATGGGTTGCTGGAAGCGGAGCTGATGCATCTCCATACTTTAGAATATTCAACCCTTTTTCTCAAGGTGAAAAATTTGACCCTGACGGAGAGTATATTAAAAAATTCATACCTGAACTCAAAAATCTACCAAAAAAATACATTCATAGACCCTGGGATGCACCAACAGAAATACTACAAAAAGCCAATGTAAAACTTGGTAGCAACTACCCTAAGCCGGTAGTAGAGCATAAATTTGCCAGAAAAAGAGCACTCGAGGCTTACGCAGCCCTAAAGTCTGAATAATTTTTCTTTCTGATAAAAATAGAATTAAAACAACATTGAGGAAACCAAATGAAATACTTACTTCTGATATTATTTTTGAATATTTCTCAAACAGGAAATATACTGGTAACTAAAAACCTAGATTATGCCATTCTTGCGGGTGGGTGTTTCTGGTGTGTAGAAGCGGATTTTGAAAAGTTAAATGGAGTTGTAGAGGCTATTTCAGGCTATACAGGTGGTGATATGAATTACCCAACATACAGAAACCACGGGAGACATATCGAAGCTGTAAAGATATCTTTTGATCCAGAAGTGATTAGCTACTCTGAAATTTTAAATCATTATTGGTATAATATAGATCCGACAGATACAGATGGGCAGTTTTGCGACAGGGGTAATTCCTACAGGGCCGTAATATTTGCAAGAGCTGACCAATTAGAGGAAGCAAGAATATCAAAAAAAACGATATCAAAGGATAAGCCCTTTAAGGCACCAATATCTGTACCTGTACTGAAGTCAAAAAGGTTCTGGGTCGCAGAAGATTACCATCAAGATTATTACAAGAAAAACCCTATAAGGTATAATTATTATAGGAAAGGTTGCAAACGAGATGCAATACTAAAACGCCTCTGGAAAAAAGTGGGTTAGTTAATCAATATAAAAGTCAAGGCCAGAACTTATAAATTTACCCATAAGGTCGTCCTTTCCTAGGTGTATATCCATAGCCAGCCCAAACTCTAAGTATACGACGTTTTCTGCCGCCTAAATCAATATTAAGGTCTGGCAAACGAACTAAATTTTCAAAATCACTTTTTAACAAAAGCTCATCCTGATTATAGTAGTTCAAAAGCAATATAGGCCCATCCTGACTTTGAAGTGGATAGGTCATTTCAGCATGACTTAATGGATTTTTGCCAAACGTCCACATTCTCAAGGGTAATTTGTCATTCAGTCCATAATAAAAAAGACTATAGAATACTGTTCGCTTATCAATAGCTACAAATTCATATGAACTATTATTGTGTCCCTTATCTATAATGTTTTCTACTGCGCTTACTGTTTCTGGCCAAGAAATCTGTCGCTTAACCAAATTGGTTAGACCCATCTTATTAGTCATATTGACATTTGAAATAATTATCAGTCCAGATAAACAAATTCCAGTTTGAAGCACTATACCGCTTAGCACCCAAGTTTTTACTTTTGGACTCCATAGAGTCAAAAACTTAGCCAAGATAATTGAGCCTGAAACATAAGCCGTAACAGCCCAGTTAGCATTCGCTCGAGAAAGTAAAGCTTGCAAAGAAATTAGAGCTAAGGGGGTTATTGTCAAAATTAAAAGTAAATTTATAGTTTTTTTATCCAAAACATCGCTAGATTTTATTAAAATTATTATTGCCAAAATTAGAACAATTAAACTTATAGGCCCAAAAACACCTAGCTGGTCAATCCAAAAAGTTAATAGCTCTATTGGATGCAATGCTAGTCCATTTTTCATATTAGCATTATCAAGGGTATGTGAAAATGTCACAAAATTATTTGTATAATTCCATATTATATTTGGTAAAATTATACACGATGAAATAAGTACAATTATTAGACCCTTATAAGACAAAAATATCTGCCTTGAAATTTTATCGAATATAGTTGCTAAAATCAAAGCAAACACAAAATAAATCATAGCATATTTTGAAAGTAGGCCTAGACCAATTGCAATTGATATAATTACCGCCCAAAATAATGATTTTTCTTTACGAAGGTGCAGCCACGCATTTAATGCTATCACCCAAAATAATAGAAGTGCGACATCAGTACTAACAATGGTAGAAGATACCCATACAGCTGGCATTAAAAAATAGATGGCCGCAGCCCAAAATCCAGTTTTTTCATCAAATGCGAACTTAGCTGTTCTAAAAATTAAAAATGCAATTAAAGAGTGTAATAAGGGTGAAGAAATTCGGACCGCCCATTCTATATCCCCAAATATACTTGTTGTGATAAAGATAATAAATGCAACAAATGGGGGTTTACTATAATAGCCCCAATCAAGGTTTTTCGACCATACCCAATACTGGGCTTCATCCCCATGAAGACCTAAAGGTGATAAATATAAAAATATTAATCTCAAAATAAAGAATATTGAAATTAACCATAATGTTCGCGCTTGATAAATATTCATCTCTCTTGCTATTTTGATATTTATTCTGATAATTAAATACTCTGCACAATAAGAGTTTAGTAATCTAGTAGTACTACGAAGAAATTATGAAAAAAATAAGTACGGGCCATGCATTAATATTTGACTCAGGAGTTGGCGGTCTTTCGGTTGTAACTGAAATTATAAAGCTAAATCCAAACCTTAGATTAACTTATATAGCAGATGACAATTTTCGTCCCTACGGTGAGAAAACTGAATTTCAATTAAAAAATCGTTTGCCCAGGTTGTTATGGGAGCTAACAGAAACATTTAAACCTGATCTTGCCGTAATCGCTTGCAACACAGCTTCCACTACAGCGCTTGAAGAAATAAGAGGGGTACTATCAATTCCTGTTATAGGCGTAGTGCCCGCAATCAAGCCAGCAGCAACTTTATCAAGGACAAAAACTATAGCCGTACTCGGAACACCAGGTACTGTTAAACGGCGATATGTTGATGAATTGATAAATGAGCATGCTTCAGATTGTCGTTTTATTCTACAAGGCTCTGTTAATTTAGTAGATATAGCAGAGAAAAAAATGATAGGCGAAAAGATCAATAAGGAATGGATAAAAACAGAAATAACACCTATGTTTAGCGGACAGTATGGTGCTGATATTGATGCAGTGGTGTTAGCATGTACCCATTTTCCACTTTTACTTGAAGAACTAAAGTCCTCGGTGAACCAGACTGTAAGTTGGATAGACAGTGGTGATGCCGTAGCACGTAGAGTACTTAGTATAATACAAACATTAAATCTAAAACCTAAAAAATTCGAAACCAATAAAGTTTTTTTAATAGGACCTAATGCATGCAGTAATCGTTTTAAAGCATTTAAATCCTATGGTTTCGAAAAGGTTACAGGGTTATTATTAGACTAACGTCTTTACAAGAACCCAAATCCCAACGACCCCAATAAATAATAAAAATGTCAATTTAGCAAAATGTTTTTTGATAAATTCTTCTGCCTGAAAGCCGAATAAATGAACGATATATGCAACAATAAAGAATCTTAGAAACCTTGATACCGTACTAGCAATAACAAAAACACCAAAATTAACCTTTAAACTGCCCGACATGATAGTCATAACTTTATAAGGAAAAGGTGTTAGTCCCGCTCCGAAAACAGCAACGCCCCCATATGTTTCAACATTTGAAGAGAACTGTTCAATATAGTTTGACTTTCCTAAAACATCTAATATTGGCTTTGCTAGCATATCAAAGAACCAAAGGCCTAAAAAGTACCCTCCTATCCCTCCTAAAACTGAGAAAACAGAAGCAACTATAGCTATCTGTAGCCATTTACTCCGGTTCGACTGCACCATTGGGATAACCATTAAGTCTACCGGCAATGGAAAAATTGAACTTTCCAAAAAAGACACAAGCGCAAGCCAATATACAGCTAACCTATGCCGCGCTAAATTTTTTATACCCTCATAAGACCTTAAGATAAAATTAGAATTAATAGTCATTAGAAAGCTATAGCATTAAAAAACTGAAAGACATGTAAAAAAGAAATAAAAGTGTATAGCCTTTTTTATTAAGCTCATTTATACGTCGCTACTCTATTAAGCGGGTGTGGCGGAATTGGTAGACGCGCCGGATTCAAAATCCGGTTCCTTTGGAGTGTCGGTTCAAGTCCGACCACCCGTACCATAGTATAAAAAACGAAGGTTTTAAATTTTAGAAGTTCTTTTTCATTACTTACCCCTAAATTTATTCAAATTAATTATCCAATACTGAACCAAAAAAAAGCGGCCCTAAAAAGGGCCGCTAATAAGTTTATTGAAGAGAGGTAATAAAAACCTAAGTTTTTACATCATACCTCCCATACCTCCCATACCTCCCATATCAGGCATAGCAGGGGCTGCTGATTCTGGCTTCGGTGCTTCCACTATAGCAACTTCCGTTGTCAATATCAGAGAAGCCACTGAAGCAGCATCCATGAGTGCTGTACGAACAACTTTTACAGGGTCAATGATACCTTTTTTAACCATATCACCATATTGATCATTTTGAGCATCATAACCGTAATTAGCTTTATTTTCAGCAATCACATTACCCACAACAACGGCACCTTCAACACCGGCATTGTCAGCGATTTGACGTAATGGGTACTGAAGTGCTGCTACGACGATTTCAATTCCTGATTGCTCATCATCATTGATACCTTTCACACTAATATTACGTGAAGCGCGCAATAGAGCTGTACCACCACCAGGCACTATACCTTCTTCAACAGCAGCGCGAGTAGCATTCAGAGCATCGTCAACACGGTCTTTACGTTCCTTAACTTCAATCTCAGTACTACCGCCAACTTTAATTACAGCAACACCACCTGCAAGCTTTGCTAGACGTTCCTGTAGTTTTTCACGATCGTAGTCTGAAGAAGTATCTTCTGCCTGCTGACGTATTTGCTCAACTCTAGCTTTGATGTCTTTTTTCTTTCCCTGGCCATCAACGATGACTGTGTCATCTTTGGTAATATGAACATGCTTTGCAGTACCAAGATCCTTGATAGTTACATTATCTAACTTAAT
>ENA-UOXV01000321-UOXV01000321.1-marine-metagenome-genome-assembly--contig:-NODE-321-length-66840-cov-6.061092_pt1 | contig 66840 bp, 73 predicted proteins | sample MGYA00238165_ERZ766961 | MGnify/ENA primary metagenome ERZ766961 (study PRJEB28924, sample SAMN03173240) | marine metagenome | biome: Marine; feature: Water; material: Subsurface seawater | place: North... | reverse complement strand
GGCCTATATTGGCCAACTCTGTGTCAGTCGGGTATTTTTAGAGGTGCCCTTAAATGAAAGTTGGCGACTTTTAAGACGAGATCTTTGTCCCAATAGGCCATGTAATCATCATTGTTTGCGTTGAAAAATGCCCGCAGGACATCTTCGCCATCGTTGTTGGAATCGGTTGTCGCCGCTACTGATGTCATCTTTGCTTTATCTGTTGCTGATAAAGGCGAGTACCTGTTCATCCCCGTCATCCCTTTAATCATGAACGTGCGCGTCATGATGATTATTTTTTAAGACACCCTTGTTTCAATTTTCATCATAATCAGTTCGTTTGTTGCACCTACTGAGTTCTATGTGGAAGTTTCTACATCATTTTTCTAAAATTAGCATTGTTATGATCACGGGTCGAATGAGTTTGGGTTAGTCATTGAACCTATATCTGCATCTGGGGTGATGTATCGGTGGCTTTACATTAACGTTTACGTAAACGTAACTTAAGTGAGATATGGGACAGAACGGAGAATGGGTATGCAGCAATTTGAACCGGTGGACAGGGACTACGACCAACGCATAAGGGATAGTTTCGCGCGCCAGGGTCTGATGACGACCATGGGGGCGGCGCTGGGGAAAGTGCAACCAGGATACGTTGAAATCGAAATGCCGTTCTCAGATGCGTTATCGCAACAGCATGGATTTTTTCATGCGGGCGGCATTGCCAGTATCGTCGATACGGCGGGCGGATACGCTGGTGCGACCTTGTTCGGTCCGGACGAAGGTGTTCTGACTGTTGAGTTCAAATTAAACCTGATGGCACCGGCAGATGGCAAACGCCTGATCGCATCGGGCAAGGTTATTAAATCCGGGCGTACCCTGACGGTGACACAGGGGGAAGTGATTGTCGAAAAATCGGGTAAGCGGACGGTCTGTGCATTGATGCAACAGACGTTGATGCGTATCGTTGATCGGCCAGGAATCACTGGCTAGTCACGTCATTACTTAGATCGCGAGCAGCATGGTCAGTGGATTGCAATTTGTAGAGTCCATCCTGTTTTGGATTGGGATAGCCCTGCTGTTTTCGGCATTCGTAAGTGCGTGTATGGAGAGCCGCCATAGCGGTGAAGCGGATCAGGCGCGGGTATGGCTTGGATCACGCTTTAAATATATTGGCCGTGTTCCCATGGTCGAGATTTTGGTCACCACCCTCCGCGTGCTCCGGAATGGCATCGATCATATTGTATCAGGTCTGATGACGAACTTTGATACATCGTCATTGTCGGCCCCGGTTGTGATGGCGGTGTTATCCATCTTGTTACCCGTGGCTGCAGCAATGAATGCACTTCTGGGTGGCGCATCTTTTTTAGCCATTATGTATCTGTGTGTTGCCGCTTCGTTTTTGATTTTGGGCATAGGTCAATCGACGCGTAAATCATCGTTCATTCTTGGATTGATCTCGTTTTCTGCAACGTTTTCAATACTGGTTTTTGGCCCATTTTATGCGGCGGAGTCCCTAACAGATCATATTTTGCAGGGGACGTTTTCGCACTCTGTGCTTGGCAGCATTTTCGTTGCGGTGATCTTGTATGCAGGATGCGCAGGTGCGTGGTTTTTGTACCGTTCAATTCGAAATGTGGGGGTGTTATCCGGCTTGGATCGCGCCATAGCACGTTTTCTATTCGCCGTTCCGTGTATGTATATCCTGTATTGGTTTGGGTTGCTGGCTGGACATTTCGCGATCAACGATCCGTCACCAACCAGGGTGTGGATTGAATTGTTGTCGGTTGTCGTCGTTGGCGCGATCACTTTTTCGGCGGTTTTGTGCACAATTGAATTTGGGGTAATGGAAAAACGTCGCGGTCACGGTCTCGCTGTCATTTTTGCATCAGGCATTGTCTCGTTAACTGGTGTGGTCGCCATCAACGGTCTTGTTACGCAGCACCTGCCTTTTTGGTTACGGTTCTGGCAGCATGATTTCACAGCGAGCGATATCATTTTGGGCAGTACCTTCTGGACCTCACATTCTCCGTTATTCCTTTGGGCAGCGATGATACTATCGGTTTTATTCATCGCGGTGGCGCGGGGCGTTGTGACGATTTGGTCAAAAGGTTCTGCAAGACAGATTGAACGGCCGTTTGTGGCGTTAAGTGCGGTGTGCGTCATAGGGGCTGTATTTGTTTTTGCAGGTAGATCTTTGATTGACGTTTACGTAAACGTAAACATAAACTAAGTGTTTTTTGACGATACGATCAACGTTTTGAGGTGGAGGGCGTCATGATACCGAACGAATATCCAAGTTTGAATTTCGGCCTTGGCGAGGATGCCGACATGTTGCGGCAATCCGTCAGCGGTTTCGCGGCGACAGAAATCGCACCACGTGCCGCCGATATAGATCGTGATAACGATTTTCCAAAAGACCTATGGCGCAAGATGGGTGATCTGGGCCTTCTTGGTATTACCGTGGGCGAGGAATACGGCGGCGCTGAAATGGGTTACCTCGAACATTGCGTCGCGGTTGAGGAAATCAGCCGGGCATCTGCGTCCGTGGGGCTGAGTTATGGGGCCCATTCAAATCTTTGTGTGAATCAAATCAATCGCAACGGCAACGACGATCAGCGTGGACGGTATTTACAGAAACTGGTGACAGGGGAGCACGTGGGCGCGCTGGCCATGAGCGAACCGGGCGCCGGATCAGACGTTGTTAGTATGCGCCTCAAGGCCGAGAAAAAGGGTGATCGTTACGTCCTGAATGGCAACAAGATGTGGATCACCAATGGTCCTGATGCCGATGTTTACGTGATCTATGCCAAGACCGATATGAATGCGGGATCAAAAGGCATCACGGCATTTTTGGTTGAACGTGGTTTCGGCGGATTCCGCCAGGCACAGAAACTCGATAAGCTCGGGATGCGTGGCTCCAACACATGCGAATTGGTGTTCGAGGATGTCGAAGTCCCCGCAGAAAATGTCCTGGGCGGCGAGGGACGTGGCGTCAACGTGTTGATGAGTGGCCTTGATTATGAACGCGCTGTTCTGGCTGCGGGTCCCTTGGGGATTATGCAGGCCTGCATGGATATCGTGATCCCTTATCTGCATGAGCGTAAGCAGTTTGGTAAATCAATTGGTGAGTTTCAGCTGATGCAGGGCAAACTGGCCGACATGTACACCACAATGAATGCGGCCAAGTCATATGTGTATGCTGTTGCACGGGCCTGTGATCGGGGTGAGACCGCGCGAAAAGATGCCGCAGGCGCTATATTGTACGCCGCAGAAAAAGCGACTTGGATGACGCTAGAAGCGATCCAATGTCTAGGGGGGATGGGTTACATCAACGATACCCCGACGGGCCGTTTACTGCGTGATGCCAAGTTATACGAAATCGGTGCAGGAACGTCGGAAATCCGTCGTTGGCTGATCGGCCGCGAATTGTTTGAGGAAACGAGCTAAGTCATAAAGCTCAGTAATCTGATCGGAATAAGACAACATGGTAAATCAAGGCGGCCCGGTATTCGTCGATATGTACGGCACATCTCGGCGGTTGGGGCTCGAAGAACCTGGTGATGGCGACGATGGTGACCACGACTTTGATGGTCCACATCCAGATGGCCCATTTTGGCTCCGTTGCCTAAAAGGATTGCTGCCGCTTTGGGTCGTGTTTTGGTTTGGTTTCGTTTGTGGTCATGGACTCGTCCTCGCATTTTCAATTGGAATGATCCTGGTCGGGACCATTCTTGCTATGACCATGGACTCAGGCATTGTGACTGAATCAATAACAACTTCATGGATCATAGGTGGTGCCATTGCGCTGATGACGGGGCTTTTCGTGCTTTGGTCTACGATATCGGTTTGGCGGTGTGCCCCGAACACGAAACATAGAAAATGGGGACACATCGTACGTGTCATCGTGGTGCTTTACCTCGTGGTGTGGGGCACATCGATTTGGAATGTGATTTATTAGGCTCCCAGCCGGGAGATTAACGGAGATGAAGATGCAAGACGATCCGATTGTTATTGTTGGTGCCGCCCGAACCCCGATGGGGGGCTTCCAAGGAAGTTTAAGCGATGTGACTGCGCCAGAATTGGGGGGCGTCGCGATCCGTGCCGCTGTTGCGCGGGCTGGTGTGAAACCCGAAGACATTGATGATGTCGTGATGGGTCTTTGTCTGTTCGCCGGATTGAAACAAGCTCCGGCCAGACAGGCGGCACATTACGGTGGATTATCCTGGGACACGGGGTGCACAACGTTATCGAAAATGTGCGGCTCGGCGATGAAAGCAACGATGCTGGCACACGATAATATCCTTGCGGGATCACACGACGTGATGATTGCGGGTGGCATGGAAAGTATGACCAACGCACCGTATATTTTGCCACGCGCACGCCAAGGCTATCGACTGGGGCATGGCGATCAGGTAAAGGATCATATGTTCCTGGATGGCCTAGAAGATGCCTATGACGAGGGCCGCCTGATGGGCACCTTTGCCGAGGACACCGCGCAGCATTATCAGTTCACCCGTGAACAACAGGACGATTTTGCGATTGAGAGTTTGAACCGCGCCAAGAAAGCGGTTGAAGACGGCACATTTAAATCCGAGATCGAAGCCGTCACCGTATCGACGCGCAAAGGCGATGTTGTGGTCGATAGTGACGAACAACCGCACAATGCCAACATCGAAAAAATCCCGCAGTTAAAACCGGCATTCCGCAAGGGTGGCACAGTCACGCCCGCGAACTCATCATCGATTTCTGATGGGGCGGCGGCACTCGTGTTAATGAAACGCTCAGAGGCCGAGAAGCGCGGTCTGACTCCATTGGCTGTTATTCATGCGCATGCAACGAATGCGAACGAGCCCGCTTGGTTCACGACAGCCCCTGTAGGTGCGATGGAAAAAGTCTTGGCGAAATCGGGTTGGTCAAAGGACGAAGTTGATTTGTACGAAATCAACGAAGCGTTCGCCGTTGTGACGATGGCAGCCATGCGCGATTTGGATCTGCCACACGACAAGGTCAATGTGCACGGCGGTGCGTGTGCATTGGGTCATCCCGTGGGGGCGTCTGGTGCACGTATCATCGTGACGCTGCTGAATGCACTGCAAAAATACGATCTTAAAAAAGGGGTCGCGTCGCTCTGTATCGGGGGCGGTGAGGCCACCGCCATTTCGGTGGAGAGACTGCACTAATGACACGACAGTTAATTTCATCAGGCTCTGAGTACGAGGCCAAGTTCGGTTATTCGCGCGCCGTCGTCGAAGGCGATTGGGTGTTCGTGTCGGGCACCACGGGGTTCAATTACGCGACAGGGGAAATTTCTGATGACCCGGCAGAACAGACGCGTCAAACTCTGCGCACAATTTCTGATGCCCTGGATCAAGGTGGTGCATTAATGGCTGATGTTGTTCGTGCGCGATATTACGTCCCAAATGTCGAAGATTGGGAATCAATCAGCGAAGTGTTGGGCGAGGTGTTTGGTGACATACGTCCCGCTGCAACGGCAGTGATCGCTGATCTGATTGATCCACGTATGAAGGTAGAAATAGAAGTGACCGCACGAAAAGCAGGGGACGCATAGAATGCCGACAGTATTGATTACAGGTGCGAACCGTGGCCTGGGTTTAGAGTTTGCCAAACAATACGCTGCCGACGGTTGGTCGGTGATTGCCACCTGCCGAAATCCGATTGGCGTCGGCGAACTGGCGCAGATCGAGGGCGACATCGCGGTTTATGGGTTGGACGTCAACAACCCGCCGTCATTGGATCGCTTCGTTGCTGATCTGGATGGTCGTGCCATCGATGTACTGATTAACAATGCGGGTGTGTATGGCCCCAAAGGTATCACGGCCAAGGATGTAACCGTTGAAGACTGGATGCCTGTCATGCAAACCAACATGATGGCACCACTGTTTTTGGCACGGGCACTGTTGGAAAATGTCTCCAAGGGTGATCGCAAGTTGATCGTGAATATCTCGTCGATCATGGGATCAGTCGAAAAAGGTGCTGCGGGCAGCGAATATATTTATCGATCATCAAAAGTGGCCTTGAACATGGTGATGGCAAGTTACGCGCAAGAAATTGCAGATACAAAAGTCGCCGTCGTGATGTTCCATCCGGGATGGGTACAGACCGATATGGGTGGCGCATCTGCCACATTGACGCCGACGCAAAGCATCACGGGGCTTCGTTCATCGATCGAGAAACTATCATTTAAAGATACTGGAAAATTCATGAACTACGACGGCACACCGATGCCGTGGTAATAATACATATCGTCATTCCCGCGTAGGCGGGAATCTCTTAACGATCTACAAATCCCCGCCTGCGCGGGGATGACACTGTTAAAGGAACGGCTGGCTAGGCATGCAACTCACCGACGAACAAATCATGATCCGCGATATGGCGCGGGACTTCGCAACGGAGCAGTTGGCACCGGGTGCGGCGGCGCGTGATAAGTCGGGCGAATTCCCAAAGGCCGAGTTGGCGGCGATGGGCGAGCTTGGATTCATGGGAATGCTGACGCCTGCAGATTGGGGTGGCTCAGAAACAGGTATGATTGCCCACGCCGTAGCGATGGAAGAAATCTCTGCAGGCGATGGCGCGATCTCAACGATCATGAGTGTTCATAACGGTGTCGGACAAAAACCAATTCTAGATTATGGGTCAGACGCGCTGAAGGAAAAATACCTGCGCCCGTTGGCATCAGGTGACATGCTGGGCGCGTTCGCGCTAACCGAACCGCACGCCGGATCAGATGCGTCTGCGATCAAGACCAAGGCAGAGCGAGACGGGAATCATTTCGTCCTTAATGGCACCAAGCAATTCATCACATCGGGTAAGCATGCGGATATCACCATCGTGTTTGCCGTCACCGATCCGGATGCGGGTAAAAAAGGGATATCGGCGTTTGTCGTGCCGACGGATAATCCAGGTTACGAAGTCAGTGGCGTTGAAAAGAAAATGGGCCAGCGCTGTTCAGATACCGCGCAGATCACTTTGAACGATTGCCGCCTGACACCTGATTTGTTGTTGGGCGAAGAGGGGCAAGGATATGGCATCGCGTTGTCGAACCTAGAAGGTGGCCGGATCGGTATCGCTGCGCAGTCTGTCGGCATGGCGCGCGCGGCGCTTGAAGCCGCTGTCGCTTATGCCACGGATCGCATCAGCATGGGCAAACCGATCATCGAACACCAAGCCGTCGGACATCGTCTGGCGGATATGGCAACCGAAATCGAAGCCGCCCGGTTGATGTATTTAAACGCAGCGCGCCTGCGCGAAGCCGGAGAACCTTGTTTGAAAGAAGCATCCATGGCGAAGCTGTTTGCATCCGAAATAGCAGAACGGGTTTGTTCCGGTGCCATGCAAACATTGGGTGGATACGGCTACGTCGAAGATTTTCCTGTTGAGCGCATTTATCGCGATGTCCGCGTTTGCCAGATTTATGAAGGTACAAGTGATGTCCAACGTATGGTGATCGCGCGTGCAATTGCTAAATAACTAAAATGAAAGAGCGACCTGTTTATGACTGACCCCGTTGAATTCTATTTCGATTTCTCATCCCCGTACGCGTATTTCGCGGCGCATAAAATTGACGACATGGTTGAAGGTTTCGGCCGCACCGTTGACTGGAAACCGATGATGTTGGGCGCCGCCATGAAGGTGACGAGTGGGCTGCCGTTGGTGAAGTATCCGTTGAAAGGCGATTATTGCCGCGCTGATTGGGACCGCTTGGCGCGGTTCCAAGAACTGCCGTGGTCGATGCCGGAAAACTTCCCGATTGCCACGTTGGCTGCGGCGCGCGTGTTCTATTGGGCGTGGGATCAAGACCATGCCAAGGCCAAGGCGTTTGGCTGGGATTGCTTCACGACGTTTTTCGGAAAAGGCATCGATATTTCTTCACGTGAACAAATTGGCGAGATCGCATCACGTCATGGTTTTTCAGCAGATGATGCCATCGCTGCAACCAATGACGATGTTTATAAAGCGCGCGTCAAAGATGAAACCGAAGCCGCGGTCGAGAAGGGCGTTTTTGGTTCGCCGTTTGTCATCGTTGATGGCGAAGGTTTTTGGGGTGCGGATCGATTGTGGATGGTGAAACGCTGGCTTCGTGCTGGTGGTTGGTAATAGGAAAAAACATGAAACTCAAAAAGGGTATTAAAGACCTCGTCGCCGAGGCCGAAGCCGAAATCGAAACGATTTCGCTAGAAGATGCGATTGCGCAACATGGCTCGGACGATTTGATTTTTGTCGATGTGCGTGACGTACGTGAGCTTGAACGCGACGGTATGATTCCAGGGGCCTATCATGCGCCGCGCGGGATGATCGAATTTTGGGTCGATCCCGATAGTCCGTATTTCAAAGAGCAATTTGGTCACGACGATAAAACGTACGTTCTGTATTGCGCAAAGGCATGGCGCTCGGCGTTGACAGCGAAGACCCTCAAAGACATGGGTATGACCAACGTCATACAATTCGCCGATGGCCTGCAAGCCTGGAAAGATGCCGGGGGGCCTGTTGCCCAGAAAGAGAAAAAAGAAGACTAAGCCATCATTGGGGATTTCGTATGAGCCATCTTAAATCCGATATCGATGTTAACGGCACTGCATTCAAAGAAAATGCGGATGCCGTCACCGCATTGATGGATGATCTGGGTGACAAGCTGGCGAACATCAAGATGGGCGGTGGCGAAGAAGCCCGCGCCAAGCACGAAGCCCGGGGCAAATTGCCTGCCCGTGAGCGTGTGCGAAACCTCATCGATCCCGGTGCGCCGTTTTTGGAATTCTCGCAGTTCGCAGGGTATGAGCTTTATGAAGATTCCGTCCCCGCAGGCGGCATCATCACGGGTATCGGCCCGATAGAGGGAACGGAGTGCGTCATCGTCGCCAACGATGCAACGGTTAAGGGCGGCACGTACTATCCAATCACCGTAAAGAAACATCTACGCGCCCAGGAAATCGCACAGGAAAACAATCTGACGTGCGTGTACCTGGTTGATAGCGGTGGGGCATTCCTGCCACGCCAGGATGACGTGTTCCCGGACCGCGATCATTTCGGGCGTATCTTTTTCAATCAGGCAAACATGTCGGCAAAGGGCATCCCGCAAATTGCTGTCGTCATGGGATCGTGCACGGCAGGTGGTGCGTATGTGCCCGCGATGTGTGACGAGAGCATCATCGTCGAAGGCCAAGGCACGATCTTTTTGGGTGGTCCGCCGTTGGTGAAGGCTGCGACGGGTGAGGTGGTCACCGCCGAAGACTTGGGCGGAGCCGATGTGCATTCGCGCATTTCTGGTGTGACCGATCACATGGCGCGAGATGATTTACATGCGCTGCAATTGGCGCGTCGCGCGGTCAGAAATCTTAATCGTAAGAAAACACTTTCGATAACCACGCGTCCCCCTGTTGATCCGAAATATGACCCATCCGAATTGGCAGGGATCGCTCCCGTTGATTTGCGAAAACCGTTTAACGTCCGCGAGATCATCGCACGTATTGTCGATGGCTCAGAGTTCGACGAGTTCAAACGCCTGTACGGCGAAACCCTGGTCACCGGGTTCGCGCACATTCATGGCTATCCCGTAGGCATCATCGCCAACAACGGAATCTTGTTTTCCGAGAGTGCGCAAAAGGGCGCGCACTTTATCGAGTTGTGCGCACAACGTGGTATCCCACTTGTTTTCCTACAAAATATTTCGGGCTTCATGGTCGGCAAAAAATACGAACAGGGCGGTATCGCCAAAGACGGTGCCAAAATGGTCACCGCCGTTGCGTGCGCCAACGTGCCTAAGTTCACCGTCGTCATCGGTGGCAGCTTTGGTGCCGGCAATTATTCCATGTGTGGACGTTCCTATTCGCCGCGGTTTTTGTGGATGTGGCCGAACGCGCGGATATCCGTGATGGGGGGCGAACAGGCGGCCAGTGTTTTGGCCACCGTGCGCCGTGATGGCATCGAAGGGCGCGGTAAAAAATGGAGCAAAAAAGACGAAGAAGCGTTCAAGGATCCCATCCGTGCGCAGTACGAACACCAGGGCCATCCATATTATTCGAGTGCAAGGCTGTGGGATGACGGTATCATTGATCCAACGCAAACACGGATGGTCTTGGGGTTAGGGCTATCCGCATCGCTGAATGCGCCGATAGAAAAAACGACGTTCGGCGTCTTTAGGATGTAATGAACTCGATGAGGATAAATTGATGGCAAAGATGACAACCGCACCATTGATCACTGAAATTTCTGGACGCGGCGTCGCGACGGTGACGTTGCGCCGACCAGATATTCATAACGCATTCGACGATATACTGATCGATAGGCTCAGGCGCGAGCTGCAGGGCCTGGCAAATGACCATGCTGTTCGTGTTGTTGTCTTGGCTGCCGAGGGGAAAAGTTTTTCCGCTGGTGCCGATCTGAATTGGATGAAGCGGATGGCGGGCTACGAGCGCGCCGAGAATATCGAAGATGCTAAAAACCTTGGCAAGCTAATGGCGACGTTGCACCGCATGCCGCAGCCGACCATCGCTGTTGTGCAGGGGCCTGCCTATGGTGGGGGCGTCGGTTTGGTTGCCGCGTGCGATATCGCCATTGCATCCGAAGATGCATTGTTCTGTTTATCCGAAGTTCGCCTGGGCCTTATTCCCGCCGTCATTGGACCATATGTCGTGGCCGCAATTGGGGAACGTGAAGCAGCCCGTTACATGCTGACCGCAGAAAAATTCTCGGCCACCGAGGCGCAGCGGATCAGGTTGGTGCAGGACGTGGTGCCTGCTGACAAACTCAAAGAGCGCCGCAATGAAATTATCGAAAATCTTCTTAAGGGCGGGCCAAAGGCGCTGTCCGAAGTAAAGAACTTGATTTCCTACATCACCAAATCTGCGACCCAGGATGAGAAAGTGGTGCGCGATACCGCCGGACACATCGCGCGCGTTCGTGCCACCGACGAAGGCCAAGAAGGTGTTTCTGCGTTCCTTGAGAAACGTAACCCAAATTGGGTGAGGGGCTGATTTGACTGCCATTCGATGCCTGTTGATTGCCAATCGTGGCGAGATCGCGTGTCGGATTATCGATACCGCGCGGCGCATGGGTGTGCGGACCGTCGCCGTTTATTCTGATGCGGATGCCAATGCACGCCATGTCGAATTAGCTGATACCGCGATCCGGCTGGGCCCGGCGCCGGCGTCTGAAAGCTATCTGAAAATCGATCTTGTGATCGATGCGGCAAAGTGCGCTGGTGCCGATGCCATCCACCCGGGTTACGGGTTCTTATCTGAAAACGCAAAATTTGCGTCTGCAGTAGAAGCTGCGGGATTAATTTTCGTCGGTCCCTCAGCCAATGCGATCCGCGCGATGGGATCTAAAAGTTCATCCAAGGTGCTGATGACCATGGCGGGTGTGCCGTTGGTGCCTGGATATCACGGCAAGAAACAAGACATCAAAACACTGCAAAAAGCTGCCGACGATGTGGGCTATCCCGTTTTAGTAAAAGCGTCTGCTGGTGGTGGCGGAAAAGGTATGCGCGTCGTCAAAGAGGCCAAGGATTTGGCGTCCGCTGTCCAAGGGGCGGCACGCGAAGCGAAATCCGCGTTCGGTGATCAACACTTGATGATCGAAAAGTATTTGCCCAGGGCACGCCACGTTGAAATCCAGGTGTTTGGCGATAGCCATGGCAATTACGTTTATTTATTCGAGCGTGATTGTTCGCTGCAACGCCGCCATCAAAAGGTGATTGAAGAAGCACCCGCACCGGGTATGACGGAAAACCTTCGCGACGCCATGGGCACGGCCGCCGTCAATGCGGCACGCGCCGTCGATTACGTCGGTGCCGGAACCGTTGAGTTTTTATTGGCCGGGTCTGATTTTTACTTCATCGAAATGAATACGCGCCTGCAGGTCGAACACCCGATCACCGAAGCCATCACGGGGCAGGACCTGGTCGAGTGGCAACTGAAAGTTGCGGGCGGAGAGACGTTGCCGAAATCTCAAGCCCAACTTTCGATTTCTGGTCATTCGTTCGAAGCGCGTTTGTATGCCGAAGACCCCGACCGCGGGTATCTACCGCAAACGGGCACTTTGCACCATCTGTTGTTCCCATCCGGAGAGGGTGTTCGTGTCGATACCGGGATCAGATCAGGTGATGTCGTGAGCGTCCATTACGATCCGATGTTGGCGAAAATCGTTGTCCATGGCCCGGATCGTGACGCGGCGTTGGCGACACTTCACCGTGCCTTGGCGGATACGGAAATCGCAGGCGTTGAGACGAATTTAGATTTCTTGCTTGGCGTGTCACAAACCAAACATTTTTCGAAAGCCAACATTGATACGGGTTGGCTCGATAAGGCGAAAGCCCCCAAGGGGGGATGGAGCCGGGCACGCGCTGCGGATGATATTGGATTGGTGCAAGCCGCCATGCATGTGTTGCGCGAACGCGGCCTTGCGGCATGCGCGCGTGCAGCCATATCCCAAGATCGTTTTTCACCCTGGTTCCATAGTGATGGATGGCGTGTCATCGATCGCGGTTTTCAAGATATTCATCTGGTCGACCTTGTCGCGGAAACGGATCCCGTTGTCGTTCGTGCGCGAAACACAGACAGCGACGGTTTCGTCATTGAAATTGCGGATCGTCAGTATGCCGTGAGCCAGATCGATGATCGTATGATTGAGGTCGATGGCGTACGCATCGAAAATCGTGTTGCGCGTGCAGGCTTAGATACGCTCATCATTTTCAATAATGACGGACGAAACAAGATCGGCTTGGTTGACCCCGCCGCTGCCGTTGGTGACGAGACTGTAAAAGCTGGTGGGCTGCGATCACCAATGCCAGGCAAGATCGTTTCGGTATTCGTGAAGGCAGGTCAAAAGGTCACCAAGGGCACACCGCTGTTGATCATGGAAGCCATGAAGATGGAGCACACGATTGTTGCACCATCTGATGGCACGGTGTCAGCCGTCAGTTTTGCCGCAGGCTCGCAGATCGAAGAGGGGGTATCCCTTGTTGAATTCGATCCGGCATAGTCGAGACGTCTTGGCATGACATATCCATCGTTTGTGAAACTTGTCGATGTCGGCCCGCGCGACGGTCTGCAAAACCAACCTGAGAAAGTTTCGCTCGAAACAAAAGTTCAATTGATCGACATGCTGTCGGATACAGGTTTGCAGGCAATTGAGGCAGGTGCCTTTGTGTCGCCGAAATGGGTGCCGCAAATGGCAGACTCCACCCAGGTGATGGCGCAGATAAAAAGACGCCATGGGGTTTCATATCCGGTCCTGGCACCGAACATGAAAGGCTATGAAGCAGCACTTGCTGCCAACTGCGACGAGGTCGCAATTTTTGGTGCAGCGTCAGAATCATTTTCACAAAAGAATATCAATTGCTCGATCGCCGAGAGCTTGGAGCGGTTCCGCCCTGTTGTAGAGCAGGCGGCAAATGACGGCGTCAAAGTCCGGGGGTATATTTCCTGTGTGCTTGGATGCCCTTACGAGGGTGCGGTCGCGCCTGGTGCCGTGGCCGGGGTTGCCAAAATGCTGTTCGAAATGGGCTGCTATGAGATTTCATTGGGCGACACCATCGGCATTGGAACGCCAACCAAGGCCGGTGACATGATTGATGCGGTTGCTGAAAATGTCCCGGTTGAAAAACTGGCCGCACATTTTCACGATACCTATGGGCAGGCATTGGCGAATTTATTGGCGGTCATGGAAAAAGGCGTTGCAGTCATTGATACTGCGATTGCAGGATTGGGCGGTTGTCCGTATGCCAAGGGGGCATCAGGCAACGTCGCGACCGAGGATGTTTTGTATATGTTGAACGGGATGGGGATTGAGACCGGGGTTGATCTGGATAAGGTCTTGTCGGCGAGCGCGTTTATCTCTGATGCCATCTCCAAGCCACCTGCATCGAAAGTGGCCCACGCGATGATGGGACGGGCGGCTGCAGAATGACGGTTAATATTCTAAAATTATGCGTTGGGATCGAAGACACCGACCATCTTGCCGAAGTCCAAAAGATGCGGTTAGAAAATAAGCGGCGTGCTGGTTTGCCTGCTGAATTAATCCATGTCACCCGCTCATTTCCGCGACGTGCGAATGAAGTTTTAGATGGGGGATCGCTTTATTGGGTGATTCGTGGTGTCATCCGAGTGCGCCAAAAAATTATCGAATTGCGCGAAACTGTTAATGATGCCGGAAAGCCCGCGTGTGGTATCGTACTTGACGAAGAGCACGTTTTGACCGAAAGACGATCATTCAGGGCGTTTCAGGGTTGGCGTTATTTCTCGGCAGAGGATGCGCCGCGCGACATAAACGACCTGGATGCGGATACTTCAATTCTGCCAGAAGATATGGCGGATGAACTTAAGGAGCTTGGATTGATCTAAGTGCTTAGACGTTGTTGAACACATCCATCTGCGTTGATAATGTCTTAGGTATTAGAGTCCATATTAGGTTTCATGATGGCTGACGACGAACTTGAGATAATCACACCGCCGACCTCGTTGAAAAACAAGGTGCGAGAAGGTGGGCCCGGTGCGGTTGATCTCGCGACGCTTGAGCGTGCCGAGAAAGTTATCGCCGATATGGCGGATAGCTATCTTGAGTGGGTTCAAGAAGATCTCAATAAGCTCGACGAATGCTACAAGGCCATGCAAGGCGCCGAGCCCCCGCGTAGAAAGTCTGCAGAAGGCCTATTTCAAGTTTCCCACGATATCAAAGGTCAGGGCGGAAGTTTCGGTTATGACCTGATGACCGTGATCGGCAATGAGTTATGTCGATTGCTTGAACGCCAAGAAAGCTTCGGCAGTGCAGAACTGCAGGCGATCAAAGTTCACATTGATGCAATGAAACTTGTTATTCAAAACAAGATGACCGGTGACGGCGGTGCGAACGGAAAAGCACTCGTGGCTGGTATCCGCCAAGTCGGCGATAAACTCATTAAATAATCTGAAAATAATCTGAATTGAGTTGGTTAGTTGATGCGCGCCCATACGGGGGTGTGGTCTGACGCCTTTTCTTTGCCGCGCGGTGTCTTATTGATACCGACGTCGTCCAGGCGGTCGGCGGCTTCTGGCGATAACAACAGATGATCAATGCGCACGCCGTTGTCTTTTTGCCATGCACCACGTTGGTAATCCCAATAGGAATACAGATGCGGGGCAGGGTTCAACGAGCGGAAAGCTTCGGTCAGGCCCAGGTTTAATAACGTAAAGAACCGCTCTCGGCTCTCGGGCTGACAAAGTGCGTCGTTGGCAAATGCTTCGACATCGTAGACATCGTCATCAGTGGGGCAGACGTTGTAATCACCCGCAAGAACTAACGGAATGTCTTCGGCCAACAAATCTTTGGCATGGGATACCAAGCGATCCATCCAGCCCAGTTTGTAGGTGAATTTTTCATGTTTTCCGCCATCTTCGGCGAGGATGGGGTTCCCATTCGGCAAATATATCGATGCGACGCGAAGACCGAATGTATTGGCTTCGAGATACCGGGCCTGCTCGTCGGTATCATCACCGGGCAGGCCACGCTGCGTAACATCGATTGTGTCCTTGGACAGGATCGCAACACCGTTGTAGGTCTTTTGGCCGTGGGTTTCGACGTTATAGCCAAGCTCTTCGATTTCGGCGCGCGGAAAGGTTTCATCAACCGTTTTCAGCTCTTGGAGCAAAGCCACATCTGGTTGGAATTCGCCCAGCCATTCAACGAATCGGGGCAAACGCGCCTTAATCGAATTAACGTTCCATGTCGCAATGAGGGTCATAAGGCGGCGGGCGCCAAATTATGCGTGATCACACCGAAAACGATGTGCCGCAGCCGCAGCTGGATGTCGCATTCGGGTTATCAACTTGAAAGAAAGCGGCACCAAGTTCGTTTTTAAAGTCGACGGTGCAACCATCCAAGAATTCAAGAGATACTTCGTCCGTCACCACGGCGGAGCCTTTGTGCATAAACAAGAAATCATCGCTACCGGTTTTTGCGTCCAGATCGAAGGCATATTGGAAACCAGAACACCCGCCACCATTGACGGTGATTCGGAGCATTAAACGGTCATTGCCCTGCATCTCGCGTAGTTTTGCGATACGAGCTGCGGCGCTATCCGTTACAATCAATTTTTGATCGCTCATCGTTGATCCGTCAGGCATCTTGATAAATCCCAATTATTCTCAAGGTTCTTCCTTAATATGTAGTACCAATCGATTCAGTGTCAATCTTAGTACATGCCGTATCGGCAAGGAATATACCGGATTGCGTTGCCCGGCGATTGTCCCTCGGTTAGGTTTCGATATGCCAGATAATGCGAATTTTGAACCAGTTTCGACGGATCGCCCTCCGTTAAAGCCCTATGCATGCCGTTCGGACCAGAGTAGGGGGCGTTTTTACCCTGAACCCGAAAGCAAGACGCGTGGGGCTTTTCAACGTGACCGTGATCGAATCATTCATTCGTCGGCGTTCAGACGGCTTGAATATAAAACTCAGGTTTTCGTCAATCACGAGGGTGATTCGTTTCGTACACGCCTGACGCATAGTCTTGAGGTCTCACAGATTGCGCGCTCCGTATGTCGTTGTCTGGGGCTCAACGAAGATTTAGGCGAGACCCTCGCGTTGGCCCATGACTTGGGCCATCCGCCGTTTGGGCATGCGGGCGAAGATGCGCTCAAGGAAATGATGGAGCCTTTTGGCGGGTTTGACCACAATGCGCAGTCGTTGATGGTGGTGACCAAACTCGAAGCGCGCTATGCCGACTTTGATGGCCTGAATTTGACGTGGGAAACCCTAGAAGGTGTCGTAAAGCACAACGGGCCCTTGATATACGACGGTGTCACAGCAAAAGACCTGCCGCGCGGCATCAATGAATACATGGCCATCCATGATTTAGAATTGGCGACGTATGCGTCTGCCGAGGCACAGGTGGCAGCGCTGTCGGATGATATCGCCTACAACAACCACGATATCGATGATGGATTGCGGGCTGGGTTGTTTACGATTGATGATTTGAGCGACGTGCCCCTGGTTGGTCCCGTGTTTCATGAAGTGCGTACGAAATATCCCGATCTGGATGAATCTCGCACCATCCATGAGGCTGTACGCCGCATGATCGGAGAGATGGTCGGTGATGTGTTGACCGAGACACAGCGTCGCATCGATGATGTTACGCCAAAAACGGCCGAGGAAATCCGCCATTTATCGGCACCCGTCGCACAGTTTTCTGAAACCATGCGCGCCAACGATAAGGCCTTAAAGGCGTTCTTGTTCGAAAATATGTACCGCCATTATCAACTGAACAGAATGACGTCGAAGGCACGCCGTGTCGTCAAAGACCTGTTCCAGCTTTTGCTGACGGAACCCGAATGTCTGCCGACCGAATACCGCCAACAGGCAGGCGAGGCGGGGTCGCCTCAAACAGCGGAATTGGTCTGTGATTATGTCGCATCCATGACGGATCGCTTGGCGCAGGATGAACATCGTCGATTGTTTGATTTGCAATCCCGTTCATCCTAATGATGCACCCCAGTCGTTAAGGACTATTAGGGGTCATTTAACCTAATTCAGCCATTGTAGGTGTCTATACTTTGGACCTATCAAGAGGTCGTGACCTCTGCCAAATACGATTATAATGCTCATGATTCGCGACGTAGCGAACTTTTCGATTAAGGACGGATGTTCATGGCACTCTCTGCCGATTCTGAATACAAAGTATCCCCCGAAGACCCCCGGATTCCGCCGAATGGCGACACCGCGACGGTTGGCGCATCCAGTAATTCGATAAAGTGGGCGATTGGATTTGTGGCTGTCATGGTCCTTGTCAGTGGTGCGTGGATTGGTTTTGGGGATCAAATCGCAGGTATCTTTGGATCAAGTGACGAAGACATCCCCGTCATTACGGCCGATCCTTCACCGATCAAAATTAAACCAGAAAGCCCTGGCGGCATGAATGTGCCGAACCAAGGCCGGTTGGTTTATGGCATGGTCGATGGCACGGCTGCCCAACCCCGGGTGGAGCGTTTGTTGCCCGCTGGCGAAAAACCCGTCGAAGTCGAAGAAGTTTTGACCCGTGGTGTCCCCGAAACCAATGACGTGGTGACCAGCGCAGCACCGCGCGGCACCGCTGATGTGACGCCATCGGCACCTGTTCGTTTGGTTCCTGACGGGGCGAACCCCGCCGCTGCACCGTCTACCCCGGTGACGGCACCTGTGGCCCAGTCGGCCCCGGCGCCAGTTGCACCCTCAGCCCCACCAGAAGTCAAACCAGCCGAAATTGTAACGGCCCCACCAGCACCAGAATCTAAATCAAACGCAAGTGCGGCCGCACCCAAGGCACCAGCGCCGAAACCCGTTGCAAAGGCGACACCTGCAGCCGCAACACCAGCAGCGACTGGTGGCGACATATCAAAATCATATCGTGTTCAATTGGCTGCAGCGCGATCCGAAAAGGCTGTGAAGTCTGAATGGGATAAATTGCAGCGTCGCAATACAGATTTGTTGGGTAAATTGCAGTTACAGGTGACCCGGATTGATCTTGGCACAACCAAGGGCACGTTCTATCGGTTGCGCGCGGGGCCATTGACAAGTGCTGCCGAAGCCAAAGCCCTGTGTGAACGTCTCAAACAACGGAAACTCGGCTGCTTGGTCGTCAAACCGGGCGCGTGATGTCTGACGATACGGTCACCGCACCGCGCCCCAGTGCCATCATCTATGGGTGTGCAGGAACGAAACTGACCGAGACAGAACGTGCATTATTTGCCGAGGTAAACCCGCTGGGCTTTATCTTGTTTGCGCGAAATTGCGAAGATCCTGATCAATTATCCGCATTGGTCGCTGATTTAAGGGCCTCTGTGGGCCGTAAAGACGCGCCTGTATTGATTGATCAAGAAGGCGGGCGGGTTCAACGCCTCGGTCCCCCTCATTGGCCCGCGTATCCTCCACAGCATCAATTCGCTGAACTGGCTGAAACACACGAAGGGCGTGCCAAAAGTGCCTGCGAGGCCAATGCACGGCTGATCGCACACGATTTGATGACGGTCGGCATCGATGTGGATTGCTTGCCATTGCTCGATGTGCCTGTGGCAGGTGCCCACGATGTTATCGGAGACCGTGCATTCGGCACCAATCCAGAAGTGGTTGCGATGCTGGGTAAGGCCGTGATCCGTGGTCTGATGAAGGGGGGCGTGACGCCGATCATCAAGCATATCCCTGGCCATGGACGGGCAGGTGTCGATAGCCACAAGGAATTACCCGTTGTCTCGGCAACCATGGATGAACTACGAACAACTGATTTTGCCCCGTTCGCGGCCTTAAACGATGCGCCGTGGGCAATGACGGCCCACGTCATTTATTCGGCAATAGACCTTTATGCACCTGCGACCTTGTCCAAAGCCGTGATCAACGACGTGATCCGGGGCGAGATGGGGTTTAATGGATTGTTGATATCCGATGATGTGTCGATGCATGCGTTGTCGGGTGAAATGGGCGAACGTGCGGGCAAGTCATTGGCAGCTGGGTGCGATGTTGTGCTGCATTGTAATGGCGACATGACCGAAATGCAGGCTTTGTCAGCCGCGACCCAGGCCATGGATGATCCAGCTTGGGATCGTTATGTCGCAGGACGCAAAGCCGTCGGCAAACCCGATCAGATTGACGCACCTGCGCTGGAATACCTTGTGAGTTCATCTTTAGCGCGCCTAACCTGATGTTCACGCCGAACAACCGATGAGCCGCTAACATGGATTCATTTCCCATAGACGCCCTGATGTACACCATTTCGATCTGGGCGCTGCCCGTATTGCTGGCGGTGACATTGCACGAGGCTGCGCATGGTTGGGTCGCCATGAAACTGGGGGACCCAACGGCAAAATTACTGGGTCGTGTCACGTTCAATCCGCTCAAGCATATTGATAAATGGGGCACCATTGTGATCCCCGCGGGCATGTTGATATTAAGCGGCGGGAAGATGCTGTTTGGATTCGCCAAACCTGTGCCTGTGAACTTCTCTAAATTACGCCAACCAAAGCGCGATATGGTGCTGGTCGCATTGGCTGGCCCGGGCATCAATTTGATCATGGCCATCGTGGCCGCAGCGGGCCTGCATGTGTTGCCTTATCTTGATGGTGATGTTCAGGCATGGATTGGATACAATTTAGGTAATGCATTATTTATCAATGTATTATTGGCCATATTTAATATGTTACCTTTGCCACCATTGGATGGGGGACGGGTCGCCGTTGGGCTGCTTCCATGGTCCATCGGACAGTATTTGGCGCGCCTTGAACGGGTCGGTATTTTCATTGTTCTTTTTGCGATCTTTCTACTGCCGTATATCGGTGGCAAAATCGGGGTTGAATTAAATGTGTTCGGATGGCTCATTCTGGCCCCGGCAAATGCATTGCAGGATGTCATCCTCACTCTCGTCGGGTTTGGCGCTTAAATAAGCGGACCCACACAAGGATACTTATGGCGGATATCGTCGGCTTCGACCCAAATGCAGAACGCAAAGAAACAGGCATGAGCCCGTTTGTTCTCGACCTTGATGGGTACGAGGGGCCGATTGATGTGCTGTTGCAGCTGGCGCGCGATCAAAAAGTTGATCTGGTCCACATATCGATCTTGGCGCTGGCCGATCAATATTTGGAATTCGTCGCCGAAGCCCGTCGCCATAGCCTGGAACTGGCTGCGGACTATTTGGTCATGGCAGCGTGGCTGGCATTCCTGAAATCACGATTGCTGCTGCCTGATTTATCCAGCGAAGAAGAACCCAGCGGCGAAGAAATGGCAGCCGCCCTGCAGTATCAACTGCAACGCCTGGAATCCATGCAAAAGGCCGGACAGGCGTTGATGCAGCGTGACCGCCTCGGACAGCAATTTTTTGCGCGGGGCAACCCCGAGCGGTTTAAACCGCGCGAGGTCGAGATTTTGGATGCGACGCTCTATGACCTGTTAAAGGCCTACGGTGATCAAAAACGCCGCAAAGATGCCCAAACACCGATGCAGATTGAGGCCTTTGAGATTTTCACGGTAGAAGACGCCTTGCAGCGTTTGCGCCGCCTGATGGGGGCTACACCGGATTGGCAGGATTTATGGTCTTTCTTACCTGACAACCTAAAGGGCGCGTTGCTAACTCGCTCTGCCATCGCATCGACATTTGCCGCCAGTCTTGAAATGGCCAAAGAGGGCAAGGTCGCGATCCGCCAGACAGATACCTTCGGACCCATTTTCCTACAGCGACGCGCTGGCAACATGACAGACGATAAGGACGCATAACGCATGACCGGTGCACCAAACGAGCACGCCAACGAGCACGCCAACGATGATGGCACGGATACTGAAGTGACTGAAACAGATGACAGCGTCGTCATCGATGCGGAAGAAAATGTCCAAATCGACGCAGAAGACAGTGTCGTGACGGAACTTCCAGTTGAAGCATCTGAAGTCGCAGAAGGCACTGAACAAAGTGCCGTTGATCCAGAGTTTCAACAACGCTGTCAGCGCATATTAGAAGCCATCCTGTTCGCATCTGCTGAACCGATGACCGAACGCATGCTGGCCAACCGCTTGCCAGACGGGGCCGAGATCAAAGTCCTGTTAAAGGAACTACAGGCGAAATATGACGGCGGCGGGGTGACATTGAATCATGCAGGGACGTCGTGGGCCTTTCGCACGGCGCCTGATCTGTCTGATTTCCTCAACAAAGAAGTCGAAGTGGCCCGTAAACTCAGCCGGGCAGCGATCGAAACATTGGCAATCATTGCGTACCATCAACCCGTAACCCGTGCGGAAATCGAAGAAATCCGTGGCGTCAGTATTTCCAAGGGCACGGTTGATATATTGCTTGAAGCGGAATGGATTAAACCCAAGGGTCGGCGTCAAACACCGGGGCGTCCGTTGCAATGGGGCACGACCGACGAGTTCCTGGATCACTACGGGCTCGAAAAGTTGCGTGACCTGCCGGGCACCGAAGAATTAAAAGCCGCTGGATTGCTGGACGCGTCACCGGCCATCAACGCGTACCGGAGCGCTGCGGGGATCGAAGGCGAAGTGCCCGAAGGTGCCGAAGTGCCCGTAAAACAAGAAGATGCGCTGCCCGATGATACGATTAATCAGGACTTGGAAGAGCCAGATGAGCCACTTGATCCAGATGGGCGCGATTCCTGAAGATTCGTTTCGGTCGATTGACCTTGCGCCAACACCTTAAAATACCTTGCATTATCGCTTGTCGGCCTTAAATCTAAGCGTTCCTGGGAGGGTGCGGTACCGTAAGGTATCGTCGTCGCGCTTTATAATGGCGTGCCGTTCATCCGAACCGCTCTCGTCGGGATTGGCTAACACGTGACAGTGAATAGGAAAGTTTTACATGGGTGCTTTTAGTATTTGGCATTGGCTCATTGTCCTGGTGGTCGTCCTTGTTCTCTTTGGGGGTGGCGGGAAAATCTCACGCCTCATGGGTGACTTTGGTAAAGGTCTGAAATCCTTCAAAAAAGGCATGAAGGAAGAAGAATCTGATGCCGAGGTAAAAGGCGACGACGCGGATAAAAAAGCAATCGAAACCGAGTCTCAGGAAACCGTTGCAGCTCGGGAAACCGAGAAAGAAAAAGATAAGGCTTCGGGTAGCTGACACTTCATCTGCGCTGGCATGATGAACATCCAGTGCTCTAACGCAGTCGTCTGATCGGGATCCACGGCCATGTTCGATATCGGCTGGCAGGAATTATTCGTTGTCGCTGTTTTGGCTCTGATTGTTATCGGGCCAAAGGATTTGCCGCGCGCGCTTAAAACCGTCACAGGCGTTCTGCGCAAGATGAAGGGCATGGCCCGCGAGTTTCAATCGGGGCTTGATGACATCGTCAAAGAATCCGAGTTGATGGACATGAAAAAGCAGATCGAAGCCGAAACAGGCGGCGACCTGCGCAAAGAAATCGAAAACTCTATTGATCCTGGCGGGGAGTTTTCCAAAGACTTCCAAGACCTGGGCGATTTCGAAAACGATATGAAGAATGCGGCGCAGAAACATGCCGATTCTGTTTCGAGTGATCCGCAAACGGCTGCGGCCAAGACCCCTGTTGAAGAACTAGAAGCTCCGGCGGTGACACAAGCGCCAGCGCCAAGCGATGAAGTCCCCGCTGCAGCGACAACGCCGATTACGCCCGTTGCTGAACCTGCCCCTGAACCCTCTGGCAAATCCGGGAAGGATTAAGCGGCGTGGCCGACAGTACGAACGAAGTCGAAGATTCAAAGATGCCGTTGCTAGAGCATCTGTACGAGCTACGTACCCGCTTGCTGTGGTCGACGGCTGCAATCTTCGTTCTATTTTTCGCCTGCTTTTACATTGCCGAGGATATCTATGCATTCCTCGTCCAGCCCTTGTCAGATGTATTCCACGAGACGGGGCGCGACCGACGGCTGATTTTCACGGCGCTGCATGAAGCGTTCTTCACTTATGTCAAAGTGGCCTTCTTTGCGGCGATGTTTATCGGTTTCCCGTTCATCGCATGCCAGATTTACCTGTTCGTAGCGCCGGGGTTATATAAGCACGAAAAATCAGCATTTCTGCCGTTTTTGATCGCAACCCCGATCTTGTTCTTTATGGGTGGTTCGCTGGTTTACTACTACGTGCTGCCCGTGGCGTGGGAATTCTTTATCGGGTTCGAGACGACGGGGCGCAGCGGTGATTCGTTGCCGATTGAGCTCGAAGCCAAGGTCAACGAGTACCTTTCGTTGGTGATGCGCCTGATCTTTGCATTTGGTATTACGTTTGAATTGCCTGTTGTCCTGACATTAATGGCGCGGGCCGGGCTGGTGACGGCAGATGGTTTGGCGGCGAAACGCAAATACGCCATCGTATGTGCGTTTATTGCAGCGGCCATTTTGACACCGCCGGATCCGATCAGTCAGATCGGTTTGGCGATTCCCACCATTTTGCTCTACGAGATTTCGATCTTCATGGCGCGGTTCGCTGAAAAGAAACGCGCCAAGCGTATGGATGAAGAAGAAGCGGCTGAATAAGCCTAAGCTTTTCAATCTCTTCGGGGCCATTTCGATCACAGCTTAAATAACCAGAGTAAACGGGTGTTCGTGCGGTGAAATCGTGCTAATTGCCTGATAACCTTTGAACAAGACCAAACCAGAGCGGCACCTATGTTTGATATTAAATGGATTAGAGAAAACCCCGACGCGTTTGATGCGGGCATGGCGCGGCGCAAGCTGGGGCCACAGGCCGCAGATTTGATTGCCTTGGATGCCAAGCGCCGCGATGCGCAGACGAATGCTCAAGAGCTGCAAACAGAGCGCAATGCATTGTCGAAGCAGATCGGCATGCTGAAATCCAAGGGCGAAGACGCATCCGATATCATCGCAAAGGTCTCAGAGACTAAAGCAGCACAAGGCTTTGCCGAACAGGACGTATCCGAAGCCGCCGCCGCGTTGATGGATGCGATGGCAGGCCTGCCGAATATCCCCTTGGATGAAATCCCCGATGGCGACAGCGAAGACGACAACGTCGAAGTGCGTCGCGTGGGTGAGCCCGCTACATTCGATTTCGAGGTCAAGGATCACGTCGAAATCGGCGAAAACCTGGGCATGATGGATTTCCAGACGGCAGCCAAAATCGCGGGATCGCGTTTTGTGTTGTTGTCGGGTGGCTTGGCGCGCCTGGAACGTGCCCTGGGTGCGTTCATGCTGGATCACAACGTGAATGAATTTGGATATGTTGAGACCAATCCGCCCGCACTGGTTAACGACGCCACCATGTTCGGCACGGGACAGTTGCCAAAATTTGGGGATGACCTGTTCCGGACCACCGACGGGTATTGGCTGATCCCAACGGCCGAGGTGCCACTGACAAATATTGTGGCCGAGCTAACGGTCGAAGAAAGTTATCTTCCCCGACGCTTTACCGCGATGACATGGTGTTTCCGATCCGAAGCGGGGGCGGCAGGCAGAGATACCCGTGGCATGATCCGCCAACACCAATTCACCAAGGTTGAAATGGTGTCTGTGACCAAACCAGAAGAGTCCATGGACGAATTGGAGCGTATGACATCATGCGCCGAAGATATTTTGGTCAAGCTGGGGCTGCCGTTCCGCACCATTGTGTTGTGTACGGGCGATATGGGTGCAGGTGCGCGTAAAACATACGACATCGAAGTCTGGTTGCCAGCCCAGGACAATTACCGCGAAATCTCAAGCTGTTCCGTATGTGGCGAGTATCAGGCCCGGCGGATGAATGCGCGCTACAAAGTCGCGGGCGAGAAGGGCACGCAGTTCGTGCATACCCTTAATGGTTCTGGTTTGGCCGTGGGCCGGACGTTGATTGCAGTGCTGGAAAACTACCAACAAGCCGATGGATCGGTCGTGATTCCTGATGTGTTGCGGCCTTATATGGGTGGCCTCGAAGTCTTGAAGGCGGATGCCTGAACGGATGATGAACCTTAAAAAAGCGCGCGTGTTATTATCTAACGACGACGGCATCCATGCGCCGGGGCTCAAAGCCCTCGAAGACGCGATACGCCCGCATGTTGGTGAATTATGGGTATGTGCCCCGGAAACTGAACAATCAGCGACCAGCCATTCGCTAACCTTGCGTCGTCCATTGCGTATCCGACATGTCTCAGATCACAAATACGCCGTTGATGGCACGCCGACTGATGCGGTTTTGTTAGCCGTCAGCCAGATCATGACCGACAAGCGCCCTGATCTGGTGCTGTCTGGGATCAATCGTGGCGGCAATTTGGGCGAGGATGTCACGTATTCCGGCACCGTCGCAGCAGCCATGGAAGGGGCCTTGTTGGGCATACCCTCTGTCGCGCTCAGCCAAGTGTATCAGGACCGCCATACCGTTAAGTGGGCCACGGCACGCAAGTGGACACCCATCGTGTTGAAAAAGCTTATCAAGCAGGGTTGGCCCAGCGGTATCTTCATCAATGTGAATTTCCCGGACGTCTTGTCGACCAAAGTCGAAGGCATCGAAGTATGCGCCCAAGGCCGTCGCAAGATCGGTGGTGCTTTGACCAAGGGCACGGACCCACGCGGCGACGATTATTTTTGGATTGGTCCGCAACGCGACGAAGACAAATATATGCGCGGCAGTGACCTGAACGCTGTGAATTCTAATCAAGTCTCGGTCACGCCATTGGCGCTAGACCTTACACACCGGGGCACGCTGAAGAAGTTAAAGGATGGCTTGGGGTGATGCTGTCGTTGCCGACCGCTGATACACTTCGCGCGCAATTGGCTGCTGACGGCCGTTTTTCTGAAAACGTTCTGAACGCCATCCATGATATTCCGCGCACATTTTTTGTGCCCGAAGCCTTTCAAGACCGGGCGTTTGAAAATTCACCACTCCCGATTGGTCTGCATCAGACGATCTCGCAACCGACCGTCGTCGCCCTGATGACCGAGGCGCTTCAACTTGATGATCGCCAAAAGGTATTGGAAATCGGCACGGGGTCTGGGTATCAGACATCCATTTTATCCAAGCTATGCCGTCGGGTGTATTCACTGGAACGCCATAAGCCGTTATTGGCTAAGGCCGAAGAGCGTTTTCGGCAACTCGGATTGACCAACGTCGTTGCGCGATTTGGCGACGGTTCCATGGGTTGGAAAGAACAAGCGCCGTTCTCGCGCATTATCGTTACCGCAGCGGCCATCGATGTGCCGGAAGTGTTGCTCGATCAATTGGATGTCGGTGGGATCATGATTGTCCCCGTGGGTTTGGACGAACGCACCCAAGAACTATTGAAGATTACTAAGCACGAAGATGACATCGTGACCGAGGAATTGGGCGAAGTGCGCTTTGTGCCATTGATCAGCGACGAGGAGGGGGGATGAAGTCTCGTTCCTTAACCTCACTGGTCGTGATCCTATTGCTGACGTCATGCGGTGGCATTCAGATCCCAGCCCAGGATCAGCCCCGGGTCGGGCCAAGAGTCCAGTCGTCTGGCTCTGGCAACGTCACCCGTGTGCAATCGAACCAGGGCAATGATGCGGCTTTTGTGGCTGCCAGTGCCGTGACTGTAGGCAAAGGCGATACGGTTTATGCGCTGTCGCGTCGTCATAGGCTTCCGGTATCGGCCATCATTCGCGCCAACAAATTGTCGCCGCCGTATTTGTTGCGGGTGGGTCAACGAATTGAATTGCCGCGTGGGCGGCAACATCGGGTACAGCAGGGTGATACGCTTTATAACATCGCCCAACGTTATGATGTGGGCCTGTATGAATTGGCGCGCCTGAACGATAGCCAACCGCCGTATACGATTAAATTAGGCTCTATTTTATCAATTCCGGCCCCGGAAACGTCAAACCAGGTGGTATCCCCGACAAGCATTCCTAAAAAAACTGTAGTTAATTCGACGCCTTCTTCGCCACCACCACAACAAACCGCACGTGTGCCAACACCAGCGCCACAGCCCGCGAAACCACCCGTTGCCATCCCCACTAAAGTGCCTGTTGGGGGCGGAAAAGTTGCAGCACTACCGCCCAAGAAACCATCCGTACCGGGCAGCCGTGTTTCAGCGCCACCGCCGCGCACGGGTAAAGGGTTTACGTGGCCGCTCAAGGGGCGCGTGGTTTCTAACTTTGGGGCCAAGGATGGCGGATTGCGTAACGACGGTATCAACATTCGTGCACCAAAGGGCACCCCGGTCCGTGCGGCGGAAAACGGGGTTGTTGCCTATGCGGGCAATGAAATCAGGGGCTTTGGTAATTTACTGCTGATCAAACATGCCGGGGGCTATGTAACCGCCTATGCCCACAACGATGCGCTATTGGTGCAGCGGGGCCAAAAGGTGAAACGCGGCCAAAAGATTTCAACGGTGGGCTCGACCGGGACCGTCGCGCAACCACAACTTCATTTTGAAATTCGCAAGGGCCGTCGCCCCAAGGACCCGCGTACGTACCTATCTGGCACCGGATAATATCCAGCAGTACACGCTGAGTACCTCATTTTTTTATCCGATTTTTTAAAACCCATGATATGATTCGGGCATGAGCATCATGGGTCTCCTGAGATCACAACGCGTTGCGATCGTCTTTATGGCGTTCGTAATTGCGTTCGCCATTGTCATGGCTAAGTCTTACTTTGGTTGGTTCGGTGTCGGATTGGTCGGCTTGCTGGGCCTTGTGATATCTCTGCGGGCCGAGATTTTCGACGAATACGGCGATCCCCATGAACGTAGCTGCACACACGTGGTGCAGATGTATTCTCGTCAATTGGACAATCGCCAGTTTGAAAACCGTGATGCCCAATTGCGGCGCCAGAGCGATGATATAAAGCGTGATACCTTTCATCGGGCCGTCAATGCTGTGCTCGGTGCGATTATGGTGTTCGGGATGGCGATGTATTTCGTTCGGGTGATTTAACGCCGCTTATTGTGTAGAATTAGTGGGTGTTTTTGCGAAACAAACCCATTTTCATAATATCTCTTTAAAAACAATGACTTAATTATTTTTAGGTTAATTATTGAGATGTATCTCTTAGGTGAGCGATTTACCCAATCGCCCGGCCAAATCCTGGATGAATTGCCAAGCGACACGACCTGATCGCGCACCGCGCGTGACCGACCATTCCAATGCTTCGGCTTTCAGGTCGATGGATGGATCATCTAAACCGTAATGTTTGGCGTATCCCTCGATAATGGCAAAGTACGTGGGCTGGTCTACATTATGGAACCCAAGCCACAGGCCAAATCGATCAGACAGCGAGACTTTTTCCTCGGTCGCTTCTGACGGGTTAATAGCGCTCGAACGTTCATTTTCGATCATATCGCGCGGCATCAAATGACGTCGGTTCGACGTCGCATAGAAAATCACGTTTTCGGGGCGTCCTTCGACGCCACCATCCAACACGGCTTTGAGTGATTTATACGCATCATCCTGACCATCGAAAGATAAATCATCGCAGTATATCAGGCAGCGGCGATCCTCGTTCCGGATCCGTGCCAACAGCACGGGTAGGGAGGGGATGTCTTCGCGGTGAATTTCGATCAACGCAAGCGCGCCGGGACTTTCTTCGTTAATTCGGGCATGCACAGCTTTGACCAATGAGGATTTACCTGTGCCACGTGCGCCCCAAAGAAGTGCGTTATTCGCTGCAAAACCCTCGGTGAAGCGCCGGGTGTTGTCATATAGCTGATCTTGTTGACGATCGATTCCCTTCAAAAGCCCAATATCAACCTTGTTCACGGTCGCCACAGGCTCTAGGCCGCCGCGCAGGGCGTGCCAGATAAAGGCATCAGCGGCATGGACATCGGGTTCAGGTGGCGGTGCGGGTGCCAATCTGTCCAGTGCGTCTGCAATGCGGTGAAGGAGGTCTTTGGTTTCTTGATCTGTCATAATTGTCTCGTTCTGGTTTGCCGCGAAACCTAGTCGGGCTGAACTGAGACGTCAATCATGCGTGGTCCCATAACTCTTTGCATTTCGTGACAATTTTTACATGTCACAAGCTATTGCAACTCCGGGCACTGTCGGTATAGTCCGCAAGCTTTTGAGAGCCCCGATTTTAGCTTAAAAAGCGACAATCCATAGAAGGCTCATTCGCAAGGAGTTCACTACATGTTCATTTCCGAAGCTTATGCACAAACAGCGGGTGCTGCAGGTGCAGGGGGCGCATTTCAAGCTTTCCTCCCACTCATCCTTATTTTTGTCGTGTTTTATTTCCTGTTGATCAGACCTCAACAGAAGAAAATGAAGCAGCACAGAGAAATGCTTGATGCCGTTCGCCGTGGTGACAAAGTCATCACCGGTGGTGGGATCATGGGCACCGTGACTAAGGTTGATAATGAAACCGAACTCACCGTCGAAATCGCCAAAGACGTGAAGGTGAAGGTTCAGCGCGGCACGATATCTGCTGTCGTCAACCGGACTGAGCCTGTTGCTGGAACCGCAGCTAACGACTCTCAGAAATCTGGCGGGTTGTTCGGTGGTTTATTCGGTGGCGGGGCGAAACCAGCCCCTGCTGCAGTAGAAGCACCAAAAGACGAGCCGAAAGCGGACAACGAAGCGGATCAACCCACTTCTGACGACGCTCAGGAACCTCAAAAAAAGGACGGCGACAAGGGCTGATTAAGCCCCGTCGTTCGGTCCCAGTCGGAACGCTCTAAATGGTCAACTACCCCACATGGAAAAAAGTGCTCGTCGCACTGATTTGTTTTATCGGTTTGGCCTACGCCGTTCCGAACTTCGTTGATGAAGACCTGTTATCCGGGGTGCCTGACGGGTTGCCGAATCAGCAGGTGAACCTTGGTCTTGATTTGCGCGGTGGGTCACACCTGTTGATCGAAGTTGAAGTCCAAAAGGTTATCGACGAATATCTGGAATCATTGGTTGATACAGCACGCGCTGAATTGCGTGAAGCCCGCATCCGTTATCGTTCGCTAGGTAAATCCGCCAACAACATGGGCGTGAACATTCCACAAGAAGCAGACCAAGACCGTGCGTTGGAACTTTTACGCCAGCTTGATCTTGAAGCGCGTGTTTCTCAAAGCGGTGATCGTCTGACCATTGAATTGCCAGAACCCATTATGGCGGCACGTCGTGCGGCAGCGGTTCAACAATCCATCGAAATTATTCGCCGCCGGATCGATGAAACAGGTGTTCGCGAACCGACGATCCAACAGCAGGGTCAAAACCGCATTATCCTACAAATGCCCGGTGTTGAAGATCCGCAGCGCGTCAAAGACTTGATCGGGAAGACAGCTAACCTGTCGTTCCAGATGGTCGACGTTGATAACCCATTACAAGAAGCATTGGCAGGGCGCGTACCACCGGGCTCTGAAGTCTTACAGATGGCACCGAATGCACGGGGGCCAGGACAGCCTGACTTCATGCTGGTGCGCAAAAGAGTCGATGTCAGCGGTCAGAACCTTGTTGATTCGCAACCAAGTTTTGATGGACGCACCAATCAGCCTGTCGTGACTTTCCGATTTGATACAGCGGGCGCACGTCGTTTCGGTGAAGTATCAACGAATAACGTGGGGCGGCCGTTTGCCATCGTATTGGATGATGAAATTATTTCGGCACCTGTTATTCAGGAACCCATCCTGGGTGGTACGGGGCAAATTTCTGGCCGGTTCTCGGTTCAAGAAACCAGCGATCTGGCATTGCTGTTACGTGCAGGCGCATTACCAGCCCCGATTTCATTCTTAGAAGAGCGCACCGTAGGGCCAGGTATGGGCGCAGATGCTGTGGCCGCAGGCGAATTCGCCAGTGTGGTCGGCCTTGTCGCCGTTTTGATATTTATGGCCATCGCTTACGGTCGATTTGGTCTCTATGCCGACATCGCGCTGTTGATGAATGTGATATTGATCTTGGGCGCGCTATCCGTACTTCAGGCAACCCTGACATTGCCGGGGATTGCAGGGATCGTCCTGACCATTGGTATGGCGGTTGATGCGAACGTGCTGATTTTTGAGCGTATCCGCGAAGAAGCCCGCGCCGGGCGTACACCAATCTCGGCCATTGATGCGGGTTACAGTCGTGCGTTCACGACCATCATCGATGCCAACGTGACGACGCTTATTGCAGCTATCTTGCTCTATGCCTTTGGCTCAGGGCCTGTTCGTGGGTTTGCCGTGACTCTGTCGATAGGGATCATCACATCGATGTTCACTGCGATTATGCTCACGCGTTTGTTTGTCGTGACGTGGCTTCGCTCGAAGCGTCCCGACTCATTGCCGGTTTGAGGAGACGATTATGAAAGCGCTCAATCTGGTCCCACATGACGTGGATATCTCATTCATATCGAAACGCGTTTTGTTCTTCGCTTTTTCAGCTTTCTTGATTATTGCATCGATTGGAATGGTCCTGACCAAGGGCTTGAATTTCGGTATCGACTTTAAGGGCGGTATTCTGATCGAAGTCCGTACCGAAGGTCCTGCGGATATCGGGGCAATGCGGGATCAACTTTCGGCGCTGGGTCTGGGTGAAGTCTCCCTCCAGGAATTTGGCCTGCCGACGGATGTGTTGATTCGAATTCAACGCCAAGATGGTGATGGCGACGCGCAAAACCGTGCAGTCGAATTGGTCCAAAAAACCATGGGCACCGAAGTTGAATATCGCCGTACCGAATTTGTGGGCCCCAAAGTTTCTCAGGAATTGCTTCAAGATGGTATCTTGGCCGTCGGATTGGCGATGGCGGCGATCTTGGTTTACATTTGGTTCCGTTTTGAATGGCAATTTGGTGTTGGTGCGATCATCGCGCTCATGCACGATATCATCGTGACCATTGGTGTTTTCGCACTTCTTGGTCTCGAGTTCAATTTGTCGACGGTTGCTGCAGTCCTGACCATTGCGGGGTATTCGATCAACGATACCGTTGTTGTGTTTGACCGGGTGCGTGAAAAGCTCCGGAAATACAAGACAATGGATCTTCCGGAACTCCTGAACTTTGCCATTAATCGGACGCTATCGCGGACGTTGATGACTTCGGTGACGACATTGATTGCGCTTGCCTCTTTGTTCTTCTTAGGCGGCGAGGTTATTCGTGACTTTAGTTTCGCCATGATCTTTGGCGTCGTGATCGGTACGTATTCATCGATTTGTGTGGCTGTGCCGATCTTGTTGTATCTTGGGTTGGACGAACGCGCGCGCGGCAACTTGGATGGAACTAACGAAGACGGCCCACAGTCCCAGGCGGATCGCCCCTAATCCCATGCCGATTGATATGGACCCGGTTGTCCCCGAAGGACGCCAGTTGGTGCAAAAATACGGCAACGGTCGGTTCACGATAACGACCGTTGTGTTTGAAGGCAGTGTTATCGTTTTTCCAGAAGAAACATCGCCGTGGGCTGTTCAATCTGCCGAAGATATCACCATTGAAAACCTGTCTGCGATTACGGACCAGGCCGATGACTTTGATATCGTGCTCATCGGCGCGGGACCAAAGTTTGGCCGCATTCCACTAGACCTCCGCAAGGCACTTAAAGAATTTGGACTGGTCATGGAATGGATGGACACAGGGGCTGCGTGCCGTACGTTTAACGTCTTAATTGCCGAAGAGCGCCGGGTGGCTGCGGCCTTAATCGCCGTCGATTAGCGCAATAAAAAAGGGCGCCCCGAAGGACGCCCCTTTAAATTTGATCAACTGATCTGAATTACGCGTTTGCCAAATTCTCGGCAGCGAAATCCCAGTTAGCCAAGTTATCCAAGAACGACGCCAAGAAGTCTGGGCGACGGTTCTGGTAATCGAGGTAGTATGCGTGTTCCCAAACGTCACAGGTCAACAATGGTGTTTTGCCCTGGGTCAATGGGGTTTCAGCATTTGGGGTTTTCACAACTTCGAGTTTGCCGCCGTCACCGACGACCAACCATGCCCAGCCGGAGCCGAACTGCGTCGCGCCTGCTGCTTTGAAAGCATCCTTGAACGCATCGAAGCTGCCGAAGTCAGCATCGATTTTTGCAGCCAGATCACCGGATGGTGCGCCGCCGCCGCTTGGCTTCATGGAATGCCAGAAAAACGTGTGGTTCCAAACTTGTGCCGCGTTATTGAAAACGCCAGCTTTGTCTGGGTTGCCAGCCGTTGCAGAAACGATCTCTTCGAGGCTTTTGCCTTCGAGGTCCGTTCCTTCGACTAAGCCATTCAAGTTCACAACATATGTGTTGTGATGCTTTTCGTGGTGAAAGCTAAAAGTGTTAGCTGACATGTGAGGCTCGAGGGCATCTTTCGCGTACGGAAGTGCCGGAAGTTCGAAAGCCATATTGCTCCCTTTCAAAATCTGAATTGTTTAACTTAATAGCGCTTAGAGTTTGGCTGAACCATCGAACTGACGAAAACATTGTTATTATGCTCCCAAGACGACAGGGTTTCACCAAACCCTCGCACCCCATATAAGTCTCCTAGCCTGAGAGTCCAGTATTCATTGAGGTTTTTGTCGAAAGATGTCGCCAGCACCGTTATCAGATTGCGCTAAATACGTCCGGGAACACGATAATGATCGGTTCCTGAGCGTCCTGTTCGCGCCTGCGGATTACCGCGAAGATTTGTTTGCGCTGTATGCATTCAATCTAGAGCTTTCGAAAATTCGCGAAACCGTATCCGAGCCATTAATCGGCCGTATGCGATTACAGTTTTGGCGAGATGCAGTCCCGCAAATGGTAGACGGTGCGCCACCATCCCACTATGTCGCCGAAGCCTTGGCAGGGGCGGTGAAAATGCATGGGTTATCGGCAGCGTACTTAAACGAAATCATCGATACGCGCGAAACCGATCTTGATGATATTCCCCCCAAAGACTTGGACGCCGTTATCGGATATGCCGAGGGGACGTCATCAAGCCTGATCAAACTGGCTTTTGGTATCTTGGGTGTGGATGGACCAGAATCCGAGGTATGCGCCAAGGATGCCGGGATAGCGATTGCGTTGATCGGTTTGGTGCGGGCAATACCGTATATGTCATCAACAGGGCGGGTCACATTGCCTACCAATTTATGCCGAGATGCCGGACTTGATCCAGAAACACCACTGCAATGGCCGACGAACCCGGACGTTTCGTTGATCACACAGCCGATGCTGGCACGTGCGGCACAACACCTTGATGCTGCCAGAATAACGTCTAAAGCATTGCCGCGCTCAGCCGTGCCTGCGTTGCTTCCGCTCAGCCTTGCAGCCTTGTATCTGAAACGATTGCAGTCATTAGGTGGTGACCCTGGATTATTTGCGGCCCGGACACCGGGTGTCTCGCGTCACGTCACAATGTTTTGGCGATCGTTGGTCGGTCGGCCTTAGATTGATTAACGAGGGATGCGGCGTAGGCGCATCAATTCGTGCGATGACACTTGTGGGAATATGGTCGGCGCGTTCAATTGATACAACATCGCAGCGCCACGATTGGTATCGGGGAAACCACCACGGGTGTCATCGAATTTCCGTATTTCCAATACAGAAATGACGTTGCTTGATGTATCTCGGCTACGCCACGTCACGGTTGGGTTATCAGTGCGTGGTTGGGCGAGCGGGGCAATTGAACGTTTCCAAATCTCTGTGGGTTCGCCATATCGTGATTGATAATAGGCGACAACTTTTTCAAATTCATTCGAATCGAAAAGCGTATGGAAGCGCGAAGGCTGTCCCTGATCATATCGGGTTATGGCCATCGGACCTGTATACAAAATGGTCGGGATCAAGAATGTTGCCCGAAGATCCTGTGGCCAATCAATCGGCTCCACGCAGAACAGCGTCGTGCCGCGATTCTTTTTGACGCATTCATTTAATGGATCCACGCCCCCTTGTTGTGGGGGCAATGTGTTTTCCAGGGTCACAGACTCACCCAGGCTCAGGATAATGTTTTCCAATGAGGTGCGGGTCAACGCACCAGGACGGGATTTTGGCGGCACGCCCGGCAGTGCGTTACGGGCTTCAACTTCTGTGACTTGCCATGCCCCCGCATCGGGTAGGGCAGCAGGTGTCCCGTCCCGTAAGGCTTCAGATAACAGTTTTTCCGCCGTGCTTTGACGTTCGCTTTCGTCAAGATTGCCGATTGATGTGCCGTCAGCAGTCTCTCTTGGACCCACAAGTAACTCGCGAATGCGTCCGACCATCTGGTTAACCACGTCATCTTCGCCCGTAATGATAGAGCCGTCTGTGGGAGAAATCGCCGTCACGCCCAGGGTTGTAGAATCACCGGCCTGATCCGTTTTTTCAACTGTCATTGTCCAAGGGTCAGGCAGGTCAGGTTTGGGAATAGGGACGAGCTGACCAGGTTGCAGGTCCAATTCGTTCAAGCCTATTTGCCCTGGTGGTACAGGCTTCGTCGCAGTAGCCGATGGTTGATCACGCGGTTGCAGAACCGTCGTGAGACGATCCATGAAGTTCGGGTCAAGCGAGTCACTCGGTGCGCGGGTCACGGGACGTTCTTGGCGAAGGTTAGGTGCCGTTCGTTCGACGCCACTCAGATCCAGAGCAGAATCATCAACTACCCGATTCCGCGCTGGGTCGTTTTCCGGAATCATATTATCGATGACACGGGGCAGGGGCTCAGCCTCTACAGTCATCCGCTCAGGTGGTTGCATCCCAGATACTTCTTCTTGGTTGCCCCTAAAGAACCGGGCCAACTTATAGATGCGATCGTCGGCTTTTTCTTTTCCTTGATCGTAAACATCCTCGACTTTGATGTCTTTCCGAGACGGTGTTGTTCCTTTGGGCGTTTTATTGGCGAGCGGTAATCCATGAATGTCATCTTTGGGATACGGATGTCGCGATATTTGGGCCAGTCGATCAATAAATCGGGTGCTTGGCGCTTGGCGAACGGTGATCCCATCAGTAGATGGTTGGAGTTGGTGGCCCGACGGGATGGGCTTTTTCGGCACGCGCGCTTTGGCAGCAAGGCCGCTAACTTCTGTATTCGGACTTCTGCCCATGCTCACGGCGGCACGCTCACGGGCACCACGAAGGATGGCTTCTGGATCGCGGACAATGACGGAATTCGGCGTGCCCAAGGGGCCTGTTCTGAGGCCATCATTGGGGCTGCCCGGCGCAGGGCGGGGCTGTCGTGTGATTGGATCCGTGCCTCTTGGGTTAAGGCGCGCGCGTCCACGCGCCGACTGTTCCGGTTCCCTGTTCAAGATCGAATCAATACGGGCGAGCCGTTCTTGCAATGATCCAGATGCAGGGGCGGCAAGACATTGGGATCAGAGGGTGTGACCAAGCCCCCCGGACGCCGCAGGGCACCTGTGTCCGAACCGGGTAAAGGCTCCAACCCAGGGGGCAAGCCCGGAATTTCAAAAGCCAGATCATCTCCGGGAGGGGCGATAATTCCCGGTACTTCATCAGCTGGTGCGGCAAGGCCTGGAATTTCGAACCCTGCAGGCAGTCCCGGGATATCGATTTCATCGGATGGAGTGTCCCCAGGGCCGATGGGTTGCACCACACCTGGAATTTCTGCTGCGATGCCATCGCCAAACTGCGGCGCAGCCAGGGGTGGCAAAGTCACGTCTCCAGCACTGCCAGGTACTTGGATATTATCGATTGGGGGATCATCAGTAATCGACAGGACACCAGGCGGTAGCGTGATTTCTGTATCAAAAGATTCATCGAGAGGGGCTACTGGCGGAGTCAATTCGGCCAGATCCGTATTGCCGTCGGCTGATCTGTTCGGTGGTAAGACGGGTTCTGTCGGTAAGCCAAACTCATTTTCTAAAACTTTGTCGCCATCAACGATGCCCGTCAGTCGATCCACCATTCGTCCTGCCGAAGATCCTCGTTGGGTCACGCCACCTGGGGCTTCTGAGCCCTTTGAGAAACGATCGGCAGGGCTAAACTTGTTAGGGTCACGGGCGACGTATTTATCTGAGGTGCCATCAGCGGTGGCTTCTTCGTCGCCACCAAATAGTCCGCCCAATGTGGCGACGCTTTTGATACCGCTCCATAATCCATCAAGCACACCACCATCATCTGCTGGCGCAGCCTCTGGCATCGGGGCCATTGGTACATCTTCTGTGGGCGTTGATGATGCGATCTCGTCATCAGGACGCGGTGTTGCATCAATCCCAGAAGGTGTCTCAACTGATTGTGGGGGCGTGACCTGCACAGGGTCCGCAGGTTCCGGTTGTGCGATCAAGGGCGGCGGCGTTGGCTTCACCGGCGGTGTAACCCTGGATAATTGTGATGGAGCCTGAGACGATGACTGGGATGAAGATGTGCGCGGAGCAGCGATCCGCGAGCGGGGTGATGTCAGGGCTTGTTTGGCATTATCCGTCACGCGGGTTGAGGGAGGAGCCGACGTTCGCTTGGCTAAAAGCAAATGCGCAATGCGGAAATGACCCAAATCGACAGCAACATCGGCGGGTGTCATGCCAGACGGACTTTTCACGGCTAAATCGGCACCGTTATCAATGGCAAGCTCGACGGCGGCGATATCATTTAGTTCGACGGCCTGAAATAAGGCTTCGGTCGGGGTTTGGGCGTTGATTGCAGAGGGGATAACGAGGACTATGGTCAGCAAAATCGCGCACAGAATCGATGCAGGCCAATGGGGTGGCCTGCTCTTCCGAGGGCAAGTGCGACGCGATACGTTCAAGCGGGGCTCCGAGTTATCGGTCGTTGGACTCGATTCGTCTTCATATACACGAAATCTTAACGACTAGACACTCCAAGGCGGGCTAAAATCACACCATATTGCGCTGTTATCATTGGAAAATGCGATATATTGGGTCAGCCACAACACACAGAAACAAAAGGATCGGGCATGGATTATCGAAAATTAGGCGCCAGCGGATTACGGGTTTCACCCTTGTGCTTGGGAACCATGATGTTTGGTGGTCGCACAGCGGAAAAAGATGCTGTTAAAATTATCGCCCATGCGCGCGATGCCGGGATCAATTTCATCGATACGGCTGATGCCTATAATGCTGGCGAATCTGAGCGTGTCACAGGTAAGGCGATTAAGAAGCAACGTGATGATTGGGTCCTCGCGACCAAAGTCTATAACCCCATGGGCAAGAACCCGAACCGCCGTGGATTGAGTGCGAAATGGATCATTCAGGGTTGCGAAGAAAGCCTGAAACGGCTCGGAACGGATTACATCGATATCCTGTATTTCCACAAAGACGATACGGATTGTGCGCTTGAAGAAAGCGTCATGGCCGCTGACAAGCTGATCCGTGACGGAAAAATTCGTTATTACGGCGTCTCCAATTATTTTGGTTGGCGCATGACGTTGTTGTGCTCGATCGCGAACTCCTTGGGTGTACCACTCCCTGTCGTATGCCAGCCTTATTATAATCCGATGACCCGAGAAGCTGAACGCGATGTTTTGCCAGCTTGTGACTATTTTGGTTTGGGTGTTGTGCCCTACAGCCCGTTGGCGCGCGGTGTATTAACGGGGAAATACAAACCCGGTGCAGAACCCTCTAAAACCAGCCGGGCCGGTGTGGGTGATAAGCGCATGATGCAGACCGAATGGCGGCCTGAGAACCTGAAACTGGCGCAAAAGGTGCAGGTCCATGCGGACAAAAAGGGTATGAGCGGCGCGGACTGGGCGGTCAACTGGGTCCTTGCTAATCCCATCGTGTCATCCGTGTTGGCAGGACCGCGGACCATGGCACAGTGGAAAGGGTATTTGGGTGCGCTAGAGCATATGGGCAAGTTGGACGATAAAGACGAAGCGTTCTGGGACAAACTGGTTTCACCCGGTCATCCATCAACGCCGGGTTATAACGATCCCGCTTATCCAATTATGGGACGGCCTGTAAGCTAAGACTATTCCGCTGCCGAGGGAAGTTGTTCAGCGATCCACGCATCCATATCGCGGAGGCCGCGCTTGGCCATCTCCATCTTGCGGTCACGCCCGCGAAAACGTTGTTTTTTCGGCAGATGATCTGTGTCCAATGGCGGAAACAGGCCAAAATTAGCGTTCATCGGCTGGAACGTATCTGCGTCTGCACCAAGTGTGACATGGTTTAGGATCGCGCCCATAGACGTTGTTTCAGGTGGAGAAACAGGTTCTTTGCCCAAGCGCTCGGCGGCAGCAAAGCGACCTGCGAGCAGGCCAATTGCAGCACTTTCAACGTATCCCTCGCAGCCTGTGATTTGGCCAGCAAAACGAAGGCGCGGAATGGCTTTTAGGCGCAAAACCGGATCGAGCAGCTTTGGTGAATTGATAAATGTGTTCCGGTGAATGCCGCCAAGACGCGCGAATTCGGCATTTTCTAGGCCCGGGATCATCCGAAAGATACGTTTCTGTTCGCCGTACGTCAGCTTGGTTTGGAACCCAACCATATTGAATAGGGTACCAAGCTTATTGTCTTGGCGCAGCTGCACGATGGCTTTTGGCTTCACCGTTGGATCATTGGCATTCGTTAAACCGACAGGCTTCATAGGGCCAAAACTGAGTGTTTTGCGGCCGCGTTCCGCCATCACTTCGATGGGTAAACAACCTTCGAAATAAGGGGTGTCCTGTTCCCATTCTTTGAATTGCGTTTTTTCGCCATCGATCAGGGCATCCAAGAAAGCATCATATTGTTCTTGGGACATGGGGCAGTTGATATAATCTTTTCCATCGCCCTTGTCGTATCGCGACTGGAACCACGCGATATCGAAGTTGATGCTTTCTTTGTAGATGATCGGTGCAATGGCATCGAAGAACGCCAATTGATCTTCGCCGGATACCTCACGAATGGCTTGGGCCAGAGCGGGGGATGTTAACGGCCCGGTGGCGATAATCACGCTGTCCCAGTCTTCGGGCGGAAGACTTTCGACCTCTCCACGTTCAATGGTGATCAATGGATGGTTCTCAAGAACCTCAGTGACCCCGGCGGCAAACCCGTCACGATCGACAGCTAACGCGGAACCGGCGGGGACTTTATGGATATCCGCCGATTTGATGATCAATGAGTTCATCCGGCGCATTTCTTCATGTAATAAACCAACCGCGTTGGTTTCATGATCATCTGACCGGAACGAGTTTGAGCAGACCAATTCCGCCATACTATCGGTATGATGTGCGTCTGTGCCTCGCGTTGGGCGCATTTCATGTAAGATGACAGGGACACCACTTTCGGCCAGTTGCCAGGCTGATTCGGATCCGGCGAGACCGCCGCCAATGACGTGAACGGGTTGAATATCGGAATTATTACTCATGATCGGTATGATTAAGTCCTGTTTAACCTACGTCGAGGAAACTTATCGTTTATTAGAGTGGCCGTCGACACTGACAATATATGCATTGGTGTTTAACGATCATCGATTGTGTTGTCGATCATCATGGTAACACGGTCTAAATCTATAAGACGATGATGTAAGTAAATTGGAATGCCATTATGGCCACGCAAGAGCGCCCGGAAATAGGTGCAGAATACCCCAAGCTTTCGCAACAAGAACTCGACATCTTGTTGGACAGTCATGAAGTCTTCGTCAAAGGCGGACGTGGTGGGGAACGCATCAGATTGGGTATGCACGATTTATCGTATTTGGATTTCAGTGGCCGAGACCTATGTCGGGCAGATTTTGTCGGCACTGTGATGCGAAGCTGTGAGTTCGAAGAAACAAAATTATCCGATGCCAATCTATTTGCTGCCGACCTTCGAGATACAGTATTTGTCCGCGCCAATCTGGACCGTGCCGATTTGCGAGGTGCTGCGTTATCGGGGTCGAACCTTACGTTAGCATCCTTGATCGATTGTGACATGCGCGATGGGGTGCTTTTGCAATCGGGCGACAAGGGCGACCTGATGCCGTTGAATAACAACGAGCCGACGGCAGGTATGGAACAAGCCAAACTCCGTGGTGCCAACCTTAGCGGGGCCAAGGTTTCAGATAGTGTTGTCGTTCAAACAGACCTGACGGACTGTAACCTGAAGAACGCAAGTTCATTCGTGCAAATCTATCGTTGTCGAATTTGACGGGGTGTAACCTAGAGGGGACCGATTTTACAGATGCCAATCTTTCGGGTGCCGTGTTTCATGGTGCGACGTTTGTCAGCACCACCTTGGATGGGGCCGATTTGTCGGGTGCTGATCTGATCGGTGCGATGTTCGACAATGTTGATTTCTCTAAGGTTGATCTAAGCGACGCTAAAATTGCGAAGTCATTGGAAAGCGTCGATATCTCGATGAAGGATGTGTTGTCGAAACACGTCGATTGGGTTCGGACCAATGGGAAAAAAGGGACACGTGCTGTCTTTGCGAAGATGGACCTGACCAATCAGGTGATAGCGGGTGTCAACTTGTCAGCGGCTGATTTTTCGCTGGCGACCTTGAAGGGGATCAATCTGTCAAAATCGGAATGCCTGATGTCTGATTTTTCATATGCTGATCTGCGCGGTGCGAATCTATCTCGCGCGGATTTACGTGGGTCAAAATTTACACGGGCTAATCTCTCGGGCGCAAATTTAGTGGCCGTTGACCTAAGTGACGTCATGGTTTCGTCGCGTGCTGGGGGTGGTGAATGGCGGGCCAATTTGGATCATGCAAAACTACGTGGTGCATTGTTGAATGGGGCGACCCTCAGAAATGCGGACTTCAGCAATTGCGATTTTACCGAGGCCGATTTGCGCGATGCAGATTTTCGGGGATCTTTGCTGACGGACGCCAACTTCACGGATGCTGATATGCGCGGGACAAATTTTGAAAACACGGATAAGCGCGGCGCAGTTGGTTTACCTAAACCAACCTATGAGGATGAAGATTAGACGCGCGCTTTAGACCCTAATCGCCTGGCCCAGTCGTCGAATGTGATAATCCTCAACCTTACTGATCGAACTGGCGAACGGCAGCATGCTCTCCTTATGGGCCCGTGCGACGACGACGGCGACCTCCATTATAAAACCCTTATAGGTCCCAGCGACATTTTTGGGTAAGCGTTCATCAATCAGAATGCCAATATCTCTGGCGTGATTAAGTGCGGCCTCAATCGGTTTGTCGCCGCTCAATGAAGCGGCAACATGATTACAGTGATCGACAAAAGTTTCGACGTTCACATCGATTGTATCTTTTAAAAGTTCTGCAATCAGGGGAGATTTTTTTCGTTTAGCACCTGCCTTGTGAATGAACGTTGCAAAGGCATTGAACTCTTTGAATTCAGATAGAGAGCTATAATCAACAGCAGAAATCAGTGCTGCGACGAGAACTGGAAATCGACGAATTTCGGCCCATTCTTCATCGGTAAAACTCTCATGTCCGCTCATATCAATCAGACACCAAGCACGCTTTGAATTTGCCGAAGATAGAAATCTTCTTTTTTACTGATGCTGCTTGAGAACACAAAAAAGCCCTTTTTGGATGCGGTCGCCACTGCCGTCGCAGCATCCACAATGAAATTCTTGTAAAGCTTGGCTTCTTTTTTATCGGCTATTCGGTCGACGATCTCGCCAGCTTGTCCGATAGATTTCACGCGATCTTCGAGTGGCGACTCATGAGATGCCGCCGCACTTAGCGCGGAAAAAAGCACTTCGAACTCTTCAGTGCCTTCTGCTTTTATATATGAGAGGACATCAGAAACGAGCGCACTCTTGGCGTATCTGCTCTCGAACTTTTCGAGCGCAACTTTGAATGCATTAATTTCTTCATCTTCGGAATCGCGATCATCCCCGACATCGTCAGACGCAGAGATCACAGCCGCTGCAATGATCGGTGCCGAGGCGATGAGTTTCCAGTCATCAGCCTCAAAATCGTTTTTCGTTGTCATAACCACCTCGTGAACACGTCCCCCGTGATTAATCTAGCGCACGATTTACTGAAAAGTCATCGTAAACTGTCGCTAATTTGACCCAAAAGGCTGATTCGTGAGACCATTTATGTAATCACACACAAAAGGGGACTGTTCGATGCGTAGAACAAAGATCGCACTCACGGCATTGTTAGTGACCTTTGGATTAATGCCGATGGCCCAAGCCGCACCACAATTGCTCGGTGTTGTGGCGTCATCAGCTCCGTTACGCTTGCATTGCGAAGGCGATACATGCCGTGCAGAAATTTCTACGATTTGCCTGCAGGCGCATCGCGAAACTCCAGAACGATACCAAGAGTACACGGCACATGACCCATCTACATTTTCAATGCAGGTCGTAAATACCAACAAAGATGAGATTAGCATTCCGCTACCCACAGGTGATTTTCAGTCTATCCGCGGCTACACTGCGGTCGAGGTAACAATCGACATTACGTCATTGCGTGCCGAGGGCTTTGAGCCGATTTCTTTGTCCGTTGCCAAAGATGGGATGTTAGTTCCAGTTGCCGTCGCAAATGATCCTGATCCCATCGTTGACGATGAAATTGTCCATGCCATGGCATCGTTGAAACCTGCTGCAGAGGATGTGTTTAAAACCCACAGTCCCGAATATGAAGCCATTCGTTTGGTCAATCGTTTGATCAATGAAACACCTATGAAGGGGCGTATGGCAAAGGCTGATCGCGAGCAACTATGGGACAATACGTTTGGCGAGAGTGCCCGCGAATCAACCGGGGTCGGGGCACATCGCGCCGCTGATGTTGTCGGGGCTTGCCAGTACAGAACCAAACAAGGGAAGTTCTTTAGCGTGCGTCGCTGCTTAGAGCAGCGCTTGGACGGAATGCTGATGAACATCAACACCGAATATTGGCGTGCTGTGCAGCCCGGATCATAATTTCGAGACATGGGACGGTGCGTTTTTTCGTGCCGTTTTTGCCATTCAAATCTAAGATCGTGTCATGACAGATTATTTAAACAATGTTGATGCATTGGCCGCGCACGTTCCTGACGGGGCGTTGATGGCGCTGCCACCGGAATACAGTTTTGTTCCCATGGAATTGGTCCGTGCAATTATTCGCCGCGGGGTCAAAAACCTGAATATCCTTACGGTACCGATCAATGGCTTGGCCGCAGATATGCTGATCGGTGCCGGTTGCGTGAAGCGTGTCGAATGTGCTGCTGTTTCCTTGGGCGAAGCAGGATCTGCACCGCGTTTTTCGAAAGCGGTAGAGAACGGTACCATCGACATCGTTGATAGCACATGTCCTGCTGTTCACAGTGCATTGCAAGCCACCGAAAAGGGCGTCCCGTTCATGCCCCTTGGCGGCATCATCGGTTCAGACATTTTGGCAAACCGCGATGATTGGAAAGTCGTCGATGATCCGTTGGGCCAGGGTAACGGTAAGATCGTTCTGATCCCGGCCATCAGTCCAGATATTGCAATCATCCATAGCCCGCTTGCAGACCGTGACGGCAACGTGTGGATTGGTCGTCGCCGGGAATTGGCCACCATTGCCCATGCATCGAAAATAGTTTTAGTAACCGTCGAGCATATTCAAGATGAGAGCTTATTGGCGAACGAGAAAACCGCCGCTGGCGTGTTGCCCGGTTTTTATGTGACCGCATTGACCGAAGCGCAAATGGGGGCGAAGCCCTTGGGTCTTGTGGAACATTATCCTGCTGACACCGATGAGATCGCGACTTATGCCCGTGCCGCACGCGATGATGATGCATTTGCCGCGTATATGCAGCGTGTCGTCTTTGGAACCCAAGAGGCGGCAGAGTGAGCGAAACAACTGATTACTGCGACGAGGAATTCCTTATCGCAGCCATTTCCGGATTGCTATCCACCGATGATGTGCGCCATGTGGCTGTGGGGGCCGCATCACCCATTCCTGGCGCTGCGGCATTGCTTGCACGCAAAATGCGAGGCGGCATGCCGCGGGTTTCTCTAATCCATGGCAAGGCCACAAACCCGTTTACCGATGGTGGTCGTGAAATTTTCGATGCAGCCGGGCAGGGGCGTATCGATGTGTTCTTTTTGGGCGGTGTTCAAATAGATGGCGAGGCCAATATCAACTTGGTGGGTACAGGTGATTACCCCAAGGTCGATAAACGGTTCCCAGGATCGTTTGGATCAGCACACATGTATTTTGTTGTCCCAAAAGTCATCTTATTCCGCCCTGAACATTCACGTCGCGTGTTCGTGCCAAAAGTCGATTTCATCAGTGCACCCGGCGTCAGTGATCCTGATGTTCGCCGTCCGGGTGGGCCGAAGTATTTGGTCACGGAACTTTGTATCATGGCATTCGATGCCAGTCGTCGTCGGTTCCGACTCGAAAGCGTAACGCCGGGTCGCACCATAGAAGAAGTTCAGGACAACACCGGGTTTGAATTTGATGTTCCTGAAAATGTTGCGGAAACATCTCTGCCGACGCCCGAGCAACTGGCATTACTGCGCTCAACAGTGGGTGTTGAAGTCGCGGATACTTATCCGGGTTTTGCCAAAGATGTACTTGGGGTCGCAGCGTAAAACATGCCCGGTCCTCTTGATGGAATCAAAGTTCTAGACTTGTCGCGCGTTCTCGCTGGGCCATGGTGCGCCATGGTGCTGGGTGATCTGGGCGCAGACGTTATCAAAGTTGAAAGCCCCGAAGGTGATGATTTAAGGCACTTTGGCCCGCCTTTTGAGCAGGGCGAGAGTGCTTACTTCATGGTCGCGGGCCGAAATAAACGCTGCATTGTTGCCGACCTTAAAAACCCTGATGATCTGACGCGGGTCCGTCAACTGGCCCTCAAGGCTGATGTCTTGGTTGAGAATTTTCGTATTGGGACATTGGAAAAATTCGGACTGGCTGCCGATGACTTACGAAAAGAAAACCCTGGATTGATCGTGTGCTCAATCTCTGGGTATGGCCGACATAGTTCGATGGCCGCACGTGCCGGATATGATTTTGTCATTCAGGCCGAAAGCGGATTGATGTCGATCATCGGTGACGAGGACCAAGAGCCAATGAAAGTCGGTGCTGCGGTTACCGATATCGTGGCTGGGCAATACGCCACCCAAGGTGTGTTGGCTGCGTTATATCACCGCGAGCGCACCGGCGAAGGACAAGACGTCGATATTTCATTGCTGGATGGTGCGGTCACATTGTTGAGCAATCAAAGTGCCGCTTATCTGATGACCGGTGAGCGTCCAAAACGATTGGGCAATGATCACCCGACAGTTTGTCCGTATCGTCCGTTTGAAACTTCAGACTATCCCATCGCATTGGCGATAGGTGCGGATCGACAGTTCCGAAAGCTTGCCGTTGTTTTAGGCCATCCGGAATTATCCGATGATCCGCGTTTCGCGACCAATCCAAAACGGGTCGAAAATCGTGTGACTCTATACGAGGTGATGGAGGCTGCGTTCAAGACCAGGGGCCAAGATGAATGGTTGGTTGATTTACATGCGGCAGGATTGCCAGCAGGGGCGCTTCGATCTGTGGATCAGGTCATGGACGCACCCGAACTTGCAGAACGTGGCATGGTTGAAACCGTCGAGCATGAAAAGATTGGTCCCACCAGGATTGTTGGCTCCCCCATAAAATTATCTAAAACACCGACAAAGATACGCTTCGCTCCCAGATCTTTGGGGGCTGATAATGACGATGGGGATTGGCGTTCTTAATAATTAACACTAGCGGATAACCCCTAGTGTTTGTCGGTGCCACCCTGCACTATACTCTCGGTAGAGTGGAAAAGGGCCTTCCGAATTGGGAAGCAACATTAGAACAAGTATAGCTGCGATCGCACTCCTCGTATTCCTGGTAGCAGGGATCGGCACGTCCTACTGGGCGGGCGAAAGATTACGCGCAACCGCACAAGCAGAGTGGACGGCCAAGGCCCGCCTTGATGCGGCGCGACTTAGCGACGGCGTACTATTTTGGATATCCAAAGCCGAAGTCAATCTGCGCGCTATGGCGGGGATGTTTAGCGATCTTTCGCAACTGTCTCCTGAAGACTTCTTTAGGTTGGTAGAAGAAGCTGAAACCTGGGACCCAGAGATTAGATTTGATACTGTGGTTCATGCCTCGCGTTTACTAAAGGACGAGAGGGCGGCTTTTGAAGCAGCAGCAGGGGAGGCGTTGCGAGATGCCTCTGACCCGAATGCATCTGCGGCCGAACGGTTCGAAAGTTTTGCAGTCACACACTCATCTAATCCCGATGGCTTTTTAGGCTTGGGTGTTGATTTGGCGAGTGTTCCCGAAATGCGCGATGTTGCTACAACGGCCCGCCAATTACCGGGAAGTGTAATATTGGGGCCCGCGTTCAAAGGTGATGAAGGTAAGACAGTTGCCTTGTTGGCCACTTCATCAAACTTGAATGGCGGAGACGGCGTGATGGCTGCCACCATCAACTTGCACAATTTCTTTGATGCACTGGGCCAAAGTCAGTTACCGCCAGGAATTGAGGTGCGCCTGATTGAACGTGAAACTGAGTCGACGGCAAACTTGATCGCCAAGCCCATTATTGGCGGCGCAGAACCAGGACCTAATACGGCATTTACCGAGGTTGTACGGATCGTCAAAGGCCAAGCACGCTGGAGTTTGAACTGGGATATCAGTAACGATTATCTGGGCGGCCCGCCGGAAAATGCGGTGCTGCTGATACAATTTGGTGGCGGCCTTGTGACGTTGCTTTTGACCTTGATGTTTGCCTATTTGGGGATCGAAAACATTCGGTTCCACAAATTGGTCAATGATAAGACCGCGCAATTGTCTCAAAACTCCATGATCGTGCAACTTACCATGGACTCGATTGACCAGGGATTTGCCGTTTGGAACAGCGATCAGCGTTTGGTCGTTTGGAGTAAAAAGTGCGAAGAGTTCTGGTATTATCCAGGCAATAAAATCCGCACCGGGATGCACATGCGTGAGCTGTTAGAGCATCTGCGCGATGCTGGCGCCTTTGGTGAACTTATCAATGAGGTGGATATAGATCACGAGCTGCAAAAGATCGCAGCCGCTGGCGGCAATTCTGATGACAAATTCGAAATGACTGATGGCCGCCAGGTCCATGTTCGTCGGTTCCCGTTAGAACGCGGCGGGTATGTCAGCGTTTACACCGATATTTCTGAAGAGGCCAAACAGCGGGTGCAATTAGAAGATGAACGCGCACGCGCCGTAAAAGCCAACGTCACCAAGACGGATTTCGTCATGAACCTGTCGCACGAAATGCGAGATCCCTTGCATTCAATCATCGGTTTTTCGGATGTGATCTTAAAATCCCAAGCCGAACCGTTGGGTGAGCGAACCAAGAGCACGGTCGAACTGATCAACAGCACGGGTCGACATATGCTTGAGCTGATCAATGGTATTTTGGACCTCAGCAAACTTGAAAGTGGGGTCGTCGAAATGGACGAGTCCGCATTTGAGTTAGATGAGTTCTTGAGCGATATCGCACGGATGATGGCAGTAAAAGGTGGTGAGACGGGGGCATCCATTACCGTTGAAAACAAAGCTGGCATCGGACGCAAATTGATTGCTGATCATTTAATGATCCGTCAGGTTCTGATCAATCTTGTTGGCAACGCAATAAAATTCTCACCGGGCGGTAATGTGAAATTGATCGCGGAAATAGGTGACGAACGCTTGCGGTTGATCATCGAAGATAATGGCGTTGGCATCCCACCCGAAGATTTACCCTCCATCACCGAGATGTTTAAACAAGCCCGCACAAATGATCCCGAGCAACATGGCGGGTCAGGCATTGGCTTAACAATTGCCAAGCGGCTGGCCGGATTACATGACTGTGAATTTGAATTAGACAGCACCCTTGGCGAGGGGACGCGGGTCACATTGACATTCCCAAAAGAACGATTGGGCTAAGCAAACACGGGCTTAGTCATTCTCTTCGGTCGACGTAATATCTTGGATCAACTGGCGGACTTTGAAGTCATCCATCTGGAATTCAACGATTGAAACAATCTGTCCCAAAGAACCGTCGACATTGGCCAGTGGTAGGCGGATAAATTTTTGAAATCCTGTGATCGGTGCGGTCGTGCCGCGTTGAAACTCTGAAATCATTGCAAAAGGGCGTGTATTCTGAACCACAGTCTTAAATGCATCACGCACAGGCGTGGCTATTTCAACGGGTTTTAATTTTTGGGTGGAAATCCCTGTGCCGTCATATCCAAGGTAATCACGGAACCCGCTGCCCCAAAACCTGAAATGGAAATCCTGTCCATCGTTTAGGACATCGACCACATGGGTTGTGGGCAAAACGGCAGGGGGAAGTTGCCACAATTCAAAATCATTATTAAACGGAATCGACAAAGGGGACTGCATCGGCAAACTCTCCCAGTACGCTAGGCTAGCTTTTTGATCATCAGAAATTTGATCGACGTCGATTTCCCATTGCCGATATGACATTTGTGCAGTTCATCCAAATGTTCATGGCTGTAAGTTTGTGATAAGCATCACTGTTTAAGTTTCGCAGCTATGGTAACCCTTTGTCACAATGTTTTTCGGTGACCCACAGGCCATTTAGAAGTAAGATAAGAACATGATTAAAGTCGGCGACCCAACAGCAACGCGATACGCAGATATTATCGGATATGGGAAACCTAATGCCGAGACGTCTGCATCTGCGTCTGCTCAGCGTGGGTCTGATGGTGACGATGCGAATAGCAAACGCGTCATCAATGACACAATCCAATTATCAGACGGTGCCAAGCAAGTGAACTTAGCGCGCGGTTTTGATCTTGCCGAAGCTGTTCGCAACGAAAAAGACCCCGTAAAGGTCTATGAACTGATCAAGTCCGGGACCGACGATATCAAGCGCATCGGCACCTTGTTCGGTGAAGTTGCCCGCGACATTCGCGCCTTGTTCGGCCTCGGGCGCACCTAAAGACCGTATTTCGATCTCAATTCATGGCGTCGATCGTGTGAGCTTTCATAGCGCCGGTATACCCGTCGTTTGATCGCATTGATCTCAGCACGACTGCGGCCGTTAGCTGATGAAGTCGATTCATCATCTCGATCTTCAGAAACTTGGCGGGTATCAAACTCACTTTGATACCGAACGCGTTCTTGCAGAATTTGTAGTGCCTTGAGTTCGATATCGGTATAAACGCGCGGGGACGGTTCTTTCAGCGCATACCGATCAACATATTGCTGAACAATTTCGTCGGTTGCTTCGACAGGCGCGGGTGGCCACTCATCAATGACAGGTGCGGCGCAGGCGGCGAGCATAAGGATCGGTAAGACGAGCCAGATGCGCGCACCCATGCCCATTATTTCAAAATCATCTGTGTGCAACGGAAAAGGGCGATGGTTTTATCGTCAGACTCGCGCATGACTTCAGCATCCCAAACTTGTGTGGTACCACCCAAATGACGTGCCGTGGCAACGGCGCGAATATACCCTTCGGTCGTCGTGCCCAAATGATTGGATTTCAGCTCAATCGTTGTGAAGCTGTGACCATCGTCGGGTAGGTGTGCGAGGGTCGCATACCCACAACACGTATCGGCCAGCGCAATAATACTGGCAGCATGCAGATACCCATTCGGCGCGGTGTGATGTTGCTTCACTTCCATCCGTGCGACCAATCGCTTGTAGCCAACCTCAACTGGCTCAAATCCCATGTGTCCGGCTAAATACCCCTCGGCGCGATTTTTCAACCAATCGAGGGTAACATGGGGCAGGGGATATTTATCAGTCATAGGGCTTTTGCCTTCTTCAGCGTTTTTTCAGTTTCATTCAAATTCTGGCGGACTATCCGACGTTCTTCATCAACGGGGCCAAAGGCACCGCCATTTCGTTCGGCTATGTCATTTAGTTGCCGGAGGCGATGTTCAAACTCGGCGCGTGCGGCCTTGAGTTCGTTTATGTCATCGTCACTCAACGTTTTATCCGTCATGATGCCTTTTTGCGGCGTTTCTTGATGCCGAGATACGGTGCCAGGTATTGCCCGGTGTAGCTTTCTTTGACTTCAGCGACCTGTTCTGGCGTGCCTTCGGCGACGATGTGGCCACCTTTGATGCCGCCTTCTGGTCCTAGATCGAGCAAGTAATCTGCCGTTTTGATAACTTCCAAATTATGCTCAATCACCACGACCGTGTTGCCGTTATCGACCAGCGTGTGTAGCACTTCGAGGAGCTTGCGCACGTCATCAAAATGAAGTCCTGTCGTCGGCTCATCCAGAATGTAGATAGTTTTGCCCGTGGCTCGGCGCGACAGTTCCTTGGCGAGTTTTACGCGCTGCGCTTCGCCACCTGACAACGTTGTCGCCTGTTGGCCCAGGTGTATATATCCCAACCCGACCCGTTGTAACGTCAGCATCTTGTCGCGGATCGACGGCACTGCCTTAAAGAAGTCGACAGCTTCGTCGACGGTCAAATCCAAAACCTGAGCAATTGATCTGCCTCGGAATTTGATTTCCAGGGTTTCGCGGTTATATCGCGCCCCTTTGCAGACATCGCATTCGACGTAAACGTCGGGTAGGAAATGCATTTCGATCTTGATGACACCGTCACCCTGACACGCCTCGCAGCGGCCACCCTTTACATTGAACGAGAAACGGCCCGGCTTGTAGCCTCGCGTTTTGGATTCAGGCAGGTTCGCAAACCAATCACGGATCGGTGTGAATGCACCTGTGTAAGTCGCGGGGTTGGACCGCGGGGTGCGGCCAATCGGGCTCTGATCGATATCGACGATCTTATCGATGAACTCCAGGCCTTTGATATCTTTATAAGGACCCGGAATTTCCCGGGCATTCATCAGACGACGGGCGAGGGCCTTATACATTGTCTCGATAATCAATGATGACTTCCCACCACCTGATACACCGGTGACGCATACCATGGTGCCTAGCGGGATTGTGAAATCGACGTTTTGCAGGTTGTTTGCTGTGGCCCCGGTCAGCGTTAACTTTTGACCCTTTTTGCCTTTGCGACGTTCCGTCGGGATCGGGATGGCTTCTTTGCCAGACAAATAACGCCCGGTCAGACTGTCGTCCGAAGCTATGATCTCAGCGGCCGTTCCAGCGGCCACAACATGGCCGCCGTGGATACCAGCGCGCGGTCCCATGTCGATCACGTAATCAGCAGCACGGATTGCATCTTCATCGTGTTCAACGACAATCACGGTATTGCCGATATCACGCAGCCGGACGAGGGTCTCTAATAACCGTGCATTGTCGCGCTGATGTAGGCCGATGGACGGTTCATCCAATACATACAAAACACCCGTCAGGCCCGAGCCAATTTGTGATGCAAGACGGATACGCTGACTTTCGCCACCGGATAGTGTGCCAGATGCCCGCGATAACGACAGATATTCAAGTCCCACGTTGCGCAGGAAATGCAGGCGATCGTTGATCTCTCGCAGGATACGCCGTGCGATTTCTTTCTGCTTTTTGGTCAGAACTTTTTCCAAGTTGAAGAACCAATCGCCAGCTTCATCAATCGACATATCGCAGGTATCAGAGATATCGAGTTTGTTGATCTTAACCGCCAAGGCTTCGGGTTTCAGGCGCTTGCCGCCACAGGTATCGCAAGGCGCGATTGTTTGGTAGCGCTGCAGCTCGTCACGGACCCAGTTGCTGTCCGTTTCGCGCCAGCGCCGTTCCATATTGGGAATCACGCCTTCGAACGGCTTGTTGATCTCATAACTTTTGGAGCCGTCGGTGTACTTCATGATCACCGACTCTTTGCCCGATCCGAACATCAGGATTTCTCGCACCTTTTTGGAGAGTTTTTCCCACGGTTTATCGAGCGCGAAGTCGAAATGCTTGGCGAGGCTGGCCAGGGTCTGGGCGTAGTACTTAGAACTGGATCCCGCCCACGGCGCAATCGCACCCTTTAACAATGATTTTGACGGGTCCGGTATCACCAGCTCCGCATCAAAGAACATCTCAGTACCCAGGCCATCACAGGACGGACAGGCACCAAACGGGTTGTTGAATGAAAACAGCCGGGGTTCTATCTCATCAATCGTAAAGCCTGAAATAGGGCAGGCAAACTTGGCAGAAAATACTGTCCGACCATCGGGAACGTGATCCTTGATGCCACCCTTTTTGCCTTTGGGGGCTTCTGTTTGCACGGCATCGGCATCGTCCGTGTAGGCAATACCATCGGCCAGGGCCAAGGCTGTCTCAAAGCTATCGGCCAGGCGGACTTGTAGGCCTTCTTTGACAACCAGACGGTCCACCACGACTTCGATATCGTGTTTGTATTTTTTATCCAGATCCGGGACATCTTCGAGTTCATACATCTCGCCGTCGATCCGCACGCGCTGAAAGCCACGGCGGGCATAATCCTGAAGCTCTTTTTTATACTCACCCTTGCGGCCGCGCACGACAGGGGCCAACAAGAACAAGCGGGTGCCTGGTTCCATCTCCATAACGCGGTCGACCATTTGGCTGACGGTTTGCGCTTCGATGGGTAAGCCTGTGGCGGGTGAATAGGGAATACCTACCCGTGCGAACAGCAGGCGCAAATAATCATAGATTTCAGTCACGGTACCGACGGTAGAGCGCGGATTCCGTGAGGTCGTCTTTTGTTCGATAGAAATTGCAGGGGACAAACCCTCAATCGCATCCACATCGGGTTTTTGCATCAGTTCCAGGAATTGTCGGGCATAGGCGGACAGGCTTTCGACATAGCGGCGTTGACCCTCGGCATAGATGGTATCAAACGCCAACGATGATTTTCCTGAACCGGACAATCCCGTGATAACGGTCAGACTGTGGCGCGGGATATCCGCATCAACGTTGTTCAGGTTGTGTTCTCGGGCGCCGCGAACGCGTATCGTATCCATGTAAGTCCAAATTCAGGTCAGTTTTGAGCGTGATCAAACTCTGATGGATATATGGGAATGCGGCGTCGGTAAAGAAACTGGTGTGGATAAAATGAAACGATTCCGTCCATAGATGAAATTGTGATCGCCTATGCCCGATTTGGACACCGATTAGCCGTCTAATATCGACTGAATAGATTGACTCTAACGCTTGGATGAACAGACTCCCCGGCAAATATGTCACCGCGGATATCGGATTAGGAAGAGACCATGAGCGAAGAACTAGAAGCAGAATTTCAGCAGGCGGATATTATCCTCTCCGAAGCGCTGTCTGGCTTTCAAGAAGCGGGGGTCAGCCAGTACGTTTATGGGATGGCCTTGCTGGAAATTGGTGTCGCAGCCTTGGTGAAGCTTGAAGAAACAGATGAAGCCGTCTTGTCAGTCACCCAAGATTTCATCGATAAGGCCAAAAGCTTTCAGGCAACGGCATTTCCCGTTCCCCGAGACCAATAAATAGATAAGTAATTGGGGAATCGACTCCCCTCACCGCGAGGCACAGATTATAGTGCCGTTACATTCGAACGATATGGGGGCCACATGGCAGGTTCAGTAAATAAAGTCATTCTCGTCGGTAATCTGGGTCGCGATCCGGAAATCCGTTTCATGCAATCAGGCCAAAAACTCGCAAATATCAGCGTTGCGACCTCGGAGACGTGGAAAGACAAGCAATCTGGCGAACGGCGCGAGAAAACAGAATGGCATCGTGTGGTCATTTTTGATGAGCGTTTGGCCGATATCGCTGAGAAGTACCTGAAAAAGGGCTCAAAAGTATATTTAGAAGGGGCTCTTCAAACCCGCAAATGGACCGGCAACGACGGTGTTGAAAAATACACCACCGAAGTTGTGTTGCAGCGCTTTTCTGGCGTCCTCACCATGCTCGACAGTGCTGGTGGCGGTGGCGGCGGCGGTTATGCAGGTGGCGGGGACAGCGGTCCATCTTGGGATGGCCCTGATGGTGGCGATCAATCATCTGGCGGTTCGAGTGGTTCCGGTGGATCGGGTAAATCTGGCGGCGGTGGCTTCCCAGGCGGTGATCTGGACGACGAAATCCCGTTCTAATATCCTATTCTTAGAGGTCTAGGTGGTGTTACGGATACAATTCACCGCCTAGATCATTCCTCTTTTTTGGGTTTTCATACCCGCTATGCGTAAAAACGTTTTTATTCTCGCCATGTGCCAGGGGCTGGCAATGTCCGGGACATCGATGCTGATCGCCGTCAGTGCTTTGGCAGGACAGATGCTGTCTCCGGATAAGGCCTGGGTCACGCTGCCTTTGGCTGCGCAATTCCTGATGACGATGTTCACGACCATCCCTGCATCATTGTTCATGGCAAAGGTGGGGCGCCGGGTTGGATTTACGCTGGGGCAGGCCACTGGTGTTATTGGCGGCGCAGTCTCCGCTTACGCAATCTATAACGGCGATTTTTGGCTTTTCGTTGTCGGCGGCGGCATCCTAGGCATTCATAATGCGTTTTGGCAGTATTATCGCTTTGCCGCAGCCGATGTAGCCGATGAAGACTATCGTCCCAAGGCAATTTCATACGTGATGGCTGGCGGGCTGGCTGCCGCTTTTCTTGGGCCGCAATTGGCGAAATGGACCGTTGATCTATCTGCGGCCACCTTTGCTGGCAGCTACGCGACGATTATCGTCCTCAGTTTCATCACCGTCATCCTGCTTCAATTTATCAGAATTCCTATGCCGACTGTTAGTGCGATAAGTGGCGCAGGCCGTCCGATCTTTGAAATCATGCGTACACCCGTTTTCATTGTTGCAGCGATGTCGTCGACTATTGGCTATGGCGTTATGAATATGCTGATGACCTCGACGCCGTTGGCGATGATGTTCTGTGGCTTTGCATTCAATGACTCCGCCACAATCATTCAATGGCATATCGTTGGTATGTTCCTGCCGAGTTTCTTTACAGGCCACATCATCAAGCGCTTTGGGGTGATCAACGTCATAGGGGCAGGGGCGGTAATTCAATCCATTGCAGTAGCGATCGCTTTGTCGGGGGTCGATTTCGCGAACTTCTGGTTTGGTTTGGTTCTGCTGGGTCTGGGCTGGAATTTCATGTTTATCGGCGGCACCACGCTGCTAACCGGGGCCTATGCACCAGAGGAGCGTGCCAAGACCCAGGCTGCGCATGATTTCATGGTCTTTGGGCTGGTTGCGATCACCGCATTTTCATCTGGTCTGCTACATGAAACCCTTGGTTGGGTGGCTGTTAATCTGATTGCCATCGTGCCCATTTTCTTGGTTTTTGTATCGGTTGTTTGGTATCGCAATCATATCCGTAACGCTGCCTAATCAACGCTTAATAAAACCCTATCAAATACAGGCCCAGCGCTTGTTTAGACTGTCTCCAAATGGTAAAAATACGGGTGTGAAAGGTCCGCTTTTACATCGCTTTAAAAAGCGCAAACAAGTTATTGATTATAAAGCGATAAACCTAAATTGACTGAACCTTCAGACGCTCCACCACCTGCGACTCCAGAAGATGATGTAACGCGCGTTTCCATTATCGATGAAATGCGGACATCGTATTTGGATTACGCGATGAGCGTGATTGTCAGTCGTGCGCTCCCAGATGTGCGTGATGGCCTGAAACCGGTCCACCGGCGCATCCTGTTCTCGATGAAGGAAAACGGCTACGTCGCGGATAAACCGTACCGTAAGTCTGCGCGGATCGTTGGTGACGTCATGGGTAAATATCACCCCCACGGTGACCAGGCGATCTATGACGCGATGGTCCGGATGGCGCAGAATTTCTCGATGCGGTTACCGTTGATCGACGGCCAGGGCAACTTTGGGTCCATGGACGGCGATAAGGCCGCTGCCATGCGGTATACCGAAGCACGCTTGGCCTTTTCCGCAAACGAATTGATCGAAGACATCGACAAGGAAACTGTCGATTTTCAGCCTAACTACGATGAAACCGTTTCTGAGCCTGTTGTTTTGCCGGCAGGGTTCCCGAATTTGCTGGTCAATGGGGCTGGCGGTATCGCCGTTGGTATGGCAACCAATATTCCACCGCATAACTTGGGCGAAGTGATCGACGCCTGCATCGCTTATGTGGCGAACCCCGATATCACCATCGACCAGATCATCGAAAATCACGTTCCAGGGCCTGATTTCCCTACGGGCGGATTGATCATGGGTAGGAATGGCATTTTATCCGCGTATCGGACGGGGCGTGGCTCTGTGCTGATGCGTGGCCGCACGTCGTTCGAAGAAGTCTCTAAAAACCGCCAAGCCATCATCGTTCACGAAGTGCCGTATCAGGTGAACAAGGCCCGAATGGTCGAGATCATCGCAGAAACAGTGCGGGACAAACGGATTGAGGGGATATCTGATCTCCGTGACGAGTCCGATCGCAACGGTGTCCGTGTCGTTATTGAGATCAAGCGCGATGTTGAGCCGGAAGTCGTCCTGAATCAGCTCTATCGCTTCACGCCTCTGCAAACCAGCTTTGGGGTCAACATGCTTGCCCTGCACGAAGGCCAGCCGCTTCAGATGAATCTAAAGCAGATCATCGCTGCCTTTGTTGAATTTCGCGAAGAAGTCATCCGCCGCCGCACCATCTATGAATTGGGCAAAGCACGTGACCGTGCGCACGTCTTGGCTGGTTTGGCCGTGGCTGTCGCCAATATCGATGATGTTATTGCGATGATCCGTAACGCGCCTGATCCGCAATCTGCGCGCGAACAATTGATGGCCATGGACTGGCCCGCAGAAGACGTCGCACCGCTCATCGCCTTGCTGGACGAACCTGGCCGTGGCGTTGTCGATGGCAAGTATCGCCTATCCGAGGCCCAAGCCCGCGCGATCCTAGAATTACGCCTGCATCGTTTGACGGGGCTGGAACGCGATAAAATCGGCGATGATCTGCGCGAAATTGGTGACCGAATTGCGGAATACCTCGAAATCCTGCAATCGCGTGAAAAATTACTGGCCATTCTGGTAGATGAACTGACGGTCATCCGCGACAAATTCGCCAACGAACGTCGTACCTCGCTCGAAGAAGATGCTTACGAACATGATATCGAAGACCTGATCCAACGCGAAGACATGGTCGTGACCGTGACCAATGCCGGTTACATAAAACGCGTGCCCGTCTCGACATACCGTGCGCAGCGTCGTGGTGGTAAGGGGCGTTCGGGCATGGCGACACGGGACGAGGATTTCGTCTCTCAGGTCTATGTCGCGAATACGCACCAGCCTGTGTTGTTCTTCTCGTCGACAGGCATGGTCTACAAAATGAAGGTCTATAAGCTGCCTATCGGCACGCCACAGGCCCGCGGCAAGGCACTGATCAACTTGCTACCTCTCGACCCCGGAGAAACCATCACGACCACGATGGCGTTGCCCGAGGACGAGGATTCCTGGGTGGAACTGTTCGTGATGTTCGCAACATCCATGGGCAATGTGCGTCGTAACCGCTTGTCTGACTTCACCAATGTGATGGCCAACGGCAAGATAGCCATGAAATTGAACGAGGGTGATGCCCTCGTTCGGGTGCGCACTTGTACCGAAGACGATGACGTTGTGTTGTCAACCAAGGATGGTAAGTGCATTCGTTTCCCTGTCGGTGACGTTCGCGTATTCTCGGGCCGGACATCGGTTGGTGTGCGTGGCATTCGCCTAAAAGGGGCCGACTTTGTCATTGCGATGTCGATCCTCCATCACGTCGATATCGATACGGAAACCCGCGATAGCTATTTGCAGGCTGAACACGCCGCCAGACGTTTGGTGGGTGGTGATTACACCGACCGCGCCGAAGACAAAGCGCGCGACGAGGAACTGGCCGCGAAAATGCAACAGCCTGACTTCAAGGAACTGCAAGTCCGCGAGCAATTTGTCCTTACCATGACCACTGATGGCTTTGGCAAGCGGTCTTCGGCTTATGAATACCGGGTCTCGGGACGTGGTGGGCAGGGGATTACTGCAATTAATTTGGATCGTGGCAAAGACGAGGACCCATCGCAGGTCATCGCTTCATTTGCTGTCGTGGACGAAGATCAGGTGATCATGGTCACCGACGGTGGGCAAATCATCCGAACACCGGTCAATCAAGTTTCAATCGTCGGTCGTGGTGCACGCGGCGTACGATTGTTTAATGTTTCCGATGGCGAAAACGTGGTTTCAGTATCGCGCATTCGCGAGGATGTCGAAGACGATGAAGAGGGTGAAGGCGAGGGTGAGGGTACTAATACCGACGTCGCCGACGCAGAAGCCCCATCCACTGAATCTGAAAACGACACGACGACACCTGCAGAAGGCGAGAGCTAATGCCGCGGACTGCCGTATACCCCGGAACATTTGACCCCGTGACCAATGGTCACATGGATATTATTGATCGGGCGACACGTGTGGTGAGTGAACTTGTCATTGGTGTCGCTGTTAACATCGGTAAAGGGCCGCTTTTTGGATTGGATGAGCGTGTTGATCTCCTCAAAAATGAAGTCGCCAAACTAAAACAAGAACGACGCGAACGAATCCGTATCGTGCCCTTTGATAATCTGTTGGTGGATTTTGTGCGAGATCAGGAAGCAACCATCGTTATTCGTGGTCTTCGCGCTGTTTCTGATTTTGAATACGAATTTCAGATGGCATCGATGAATGCGCGGTTAAATCGCGACATTGAAACTGTGTTCTTAATGGCATCGGAAAGTAACCAGTTTATTTCATCACATTTCGTCAAGGAAATCGGGCGTTTGGGCGGCGATATCGGCCATTTTGTATCGTCTGATGTGAAGGCCAAACTGGTTGCACGGTTCAAAGAAATTAGCGAAAATTAGCAAATAATGATAAGGCGTTAGGATTGAATTGATAAAATTCGAAATCTAATGTTGACCAGTCGGGGCGCTCTCCGTAATGTCCCGGCGACCCACACATGAGGGCGCTTAGCTCAGTTGGTAGAGCACTTGACTTTTAATCAGGTTGTCACAGGTTCGATCCCTGTAGCGCCTACCATTTAAACCCCTGAAAGCATCTGCTTTCGGGGGTTTTTATTTGGGTAAGTCTGCAATTTCAGTGTTTGAAAACGTTACTCTATCAAATCTCATAATCTTGAATCATGACATTCCAGAAATCGATTTTGGGCACAATAGGCCTTAACTAAGATTTTTCACTAAACTCAACTTGATGCCTGTGATATAAATACTAAACTTATGGACACTATAAACGACTACATAAGTTGACAGTCCTGCTGTATTGACAGCCCAAGCACATCGATATGTGCAGTAACGAGTGCCGGAGAATCTATTCCATGGAACAAATATCACCATCTACACTTCGCAATATGAGAAAAGAGGGGGAAGACGGTCTCGTTAATGGCGCTAGCCTGATGTTGATCTTACTTTTTTGGCTTACTTCGCATGTGCCTGCCCTCGAATTATTGGGGATTATGGAGCCACCGGCGACATTCGTGGGGCTTTTGATCACTTGGGGACTGCTTTGCAGCAATATTTATATCTTTGTCGGCACTTACTTTGTCATCCAATGGACCGCTGTTGGCCAGGATGGGGAACAAACCATGCAAAACTGGTTTGCTGGCAAACATATACGGATACTCGCAACCATTTCCCTAGCTTGGTTATCGCTTTTCTGGGTTGTTCAACTGGGTCTCTAATTACCCCATCACACGCATAATTTGGCCATTATTGTTCGGGTACACGATGCAGGACATCAGCCCGAATGACACTGACCTCGTCCACACAAGCGGCAAGCACAATGCGACTTTCCTTATAGTGGGCTGTTTCCTTGTGTGCCGTTAGTGCATCAGGGTCATCGTAAATCTCATATAGATAAAAGGTGTTCGGCTCTTCACGGACTTCCAATACATCAAAGCGATGGCAACCGGGCTCATCACGAACGCTCGCCGTCGCGTTCGGTAACATAGCTGCCATATAATCATCTTTGGTGCCTGGCTTCAGAACGTTTTTTACGATGATGCAATACACGCTAAAATCCCCATATGTGTGTTCAGACATTTAATCATAAGCTATCCGATACGTGGGAAGGAATGATGATGACAACAAGACCACAGCCCTTTAACGGCCTAAGGCACCTTGCCCTCATCGTCGATGACATAGAGGCCGTCGAGAAGTTCTACGTCGACACTTTGGGGATGACTGTGTTGTGGCGCGCCTCGGAAAATCTGGTTTACCTTACGCTAGGGAACGACAACTTATCACTGGCCAGGACCAAGAAACCAATGGGCGAGGGCGGATGTCTGGATCACTTTGGCTTTGTGGTCGATACCAAACAGCAACTTGATGAATGGTATGCATTCTTAAAGGGCGAGGGGGCAGACTTAATGGATGAACCCCACGATCATGTTGACGGCGCGCGGTCATTTCATGTTCGAGATCCCGCAGGTAATGTTGTCCAACCACTTTATCATCCGGCCGTATCTGGGCAGACCTTTTCTGATCCATCTGCATGATGATTACCTATTTACACGTTCGGTAGAGTTGGAAAATGTCTGTCATTCCGGCGCACGGAAAAATTGTTGTCTACGACACTGAATTCACAAGTTGGGAAGGGTTCATGGAGAAGGGGTTCAAGGATATTGATCGGTATCCTGAGATCATCCAGCTCGGCGCTATCACCATAGATGTCGACAACGATATGTTGGAACTGGATGCGTTCAAAACATTGATTCGCCCTAAGGTTAACCCAAAACTGAGTAACTATATTAAAAATCTCACGCACATCTCGCAAAATGATGTAGATGAGCATGGAATAAGCTTCGGTGATGCTCTCAATGCATTCCTAAACTTTGTTCCCAATGATGCAGTGGCCATGGTTTGCTATGGTCGCGATGGTCAAATATTGGAAATAAACTGCAAACTTCATGGACTTGAAATGCCTTCTGTTTTGCCGCCCGAGATTAATTTCAAAGCGCTACTTTTGTCAGAGGCGTTGCTTGAGAAGCCAGCTTTCAGCTCATTATTGCCGGGGATATTCGGCATACCGTATTCAGGTGCCGCGCATAATGCACTTGACGATGCGCGCGCCATCGCAGTCGTTTTAAGGGAACTGCGGCGCCAAAATAAAATCTAGATATAATAACGGCATTTTTGAACAGACCAGCGATGTAACCTTTGGTTTGTTCATCGTTTCTTTGCTCTTTTGACGCAAAATAATTTGGTTTTCGCGGAGGGGATTTGACAATGCAAAGTACGAAACAAGCCATTGATTTAGATGGATTTAATAAGATTGTGCATGGTCGAGATGCCACGTATCTGGTCAATCAGAATGATACTTACGTGGGACAAGCATTGCTTCGTTACGGCGAGTACGGTCAGCAGGAATTTGCACTATTATCTGCCATCACTTCGCCCAGTAGCGTGATTGCAGAAGTCGGTGCCAACATGGGCGCGCACACCGTTCGACTTGCCAAACACGTGGGTATGCAAGGTCGGGTCGTTGCGTATGAGCCGCAACCCGTCATGTTTCAAGCACTCTGCGGAACCATTGCGCTGAATAGTCTGATGAATGTGGACTGTTATCCCTATGCGCTATCATCAGAAGCGGGCCAACTCGTCATCCCAGCACTTGATTATCGTCAGCAAAATAATTTTGGTGGCATTAGTTTCGTAACCCCAGCTGATCAAGGCTTAACAGTACCACTCAATCGTTTTGACGATGTGTATCAGCTACCACGCCTTGATTTAATGAAGATCGATGTGGAGGGGATGGAACTAAGTGTTCTCAATGGCGCTGAGACAATGATCAATAAATTCCGTCCTGTGATCTATATGGAGAATGATCATCAATCAAATTCTCCAGCGTTGCTGCAATGGCTTTTTGATCATGACTACCGGGTATGGTGGCACGCTCCCGCGTTATTCAATGCAGATAACTTCTTTCAAAATGCTGAGAATATTTATGGGAGTGTGAGTAGCTTAAACGTGTTGGCTATTCGTCGTGACGCGGATACGAACATTGGTCTCACAGAAGTGACCGACGTAAACAGCTTTCCAAACCTTGGGTAGTAGGTTGCTCAGCACAGCTCTCACATTCGATCGTTAGGAAATTCAATCTTAACTGAACCAAGATCATGGAGCGACAGGCATGACTCTTTGATTGGTCGATCGAAGTTTCCTCGCCAGATCTAAAAACAATGACTCATAAAACCGAGCTGCAAAACCTGTATCGGTATTGATCAACTTAAATACTGTCTCGCGAGGGATTTCTAAAATTTCCGTTTGGCCGTCAGCGATCAAGCTTGCGCTGGCTCCTTGACCATCCATGAATGACATTTCACCAACGACTTCACCGGGCCCCAACGGCCCTGCGAACTCAGCGTTCAAGTTATCCAAAAATGCCCGCGTGACTCGAATATTGCCCGATTTGATAAACATCAAAGCGTCAACTGAATCACCTTCAGCGATGATTACATCGCCTGAATTGAATGAATTAATGTTCCCGGAATCAAGCAATAGTTGACGCTCATTCTCGGTCAGCTTAGGGAATGTCCCAGACAAATTCATAAATCTTAACCCCGGGTTTTGCCGTGTGTAATTGTATCATCGACCAACCCATGATAGGCATTTTGTATGACAAAAGCTACAATCAGTGTAGGGGCTTTATTGTGTTTGGGATTGAGCGCTTGCGCCCAAGTTCACGCCGATAGTGACGGCATCTCTATTCGTCACTCTGCAGAAAACCGGGTTCTTATAGATCGTAAGGCCGAGAAACATTGCGAACAATTCGGCAAAAAAGCACATCGCGTGAAGCGCTCATTAGAAGAAAACACTTACTATTTCCGGACTGTAGTCACGGCTTACGAATGCGTTCCTAAAGGTTAAGGACAGCAGCCGCTTAATGCATCACGGAATTTTTAGGGCGTTCCATCGATAGCAAATCTTCGACAGCTTTTGCGACCTGAAGCCAAGTTTTATGTGCTACAAGATCACCTTTATCAGCCATTTCATCGGCTTTGATAAAGGCACCTGCTTGTGCAAAATCACCATACTCATCAATGAGCAAAGTTGCAGTTTTATAGACTTCTGAAGAATTATTCATCTCGGAACCAAATCTGTCGTTTCTACTCTTTGTTTGATCCAGAAATTACTCGAGAGGGGCTTTTGATAACTTCGCTGATGGTCACACCAAGACGATCTTCAACGACAATCACTTCACCCTTGGCAACAAGCTGATTGTTGGCATGAATTTCAATATCTTCACCAACAGTTCGTTCCAGCTCAACCACCGCACCTCGACCCAGTTTCAAGATCTGGCTGATTGGCATCTCAGCAGTGCCAAGAACGGCAACAACCTCAAGTTTAACGTTGAGGACAGCCTCCATCTCGCTTCGCGAGCCGTCACTTTGCATGCCGTAATCATCATCAGCCATAACTTACTCTATCCTTCGTTGGTTAATGAGACGTAAAGCTTCGAATCCAAATATAATATCATGAAAAGGGGAGCGCCGAAGTATAATCCGTGCCCAACATTAAATCCCACCACCCATATCAATTTCACCGGTTAAACACCGCACATGATGCAATAGGGATTTTAAGTGCGGATCGGCAAAACCTTCGGTGTCGAGTTTTGTTACCGTGTTCATCAAGTAGTCTCGATTGTGACCACTCATGCCCTCCGCCTGCATAATGATCTCAGCAGCATGGTCGATATCCAATTTTCCTGCATATTGTGGATGGTTGAAATCAGCAACGAAGGTGTAAGCATCAACGCATTCAGCATTTAACTGGATCGGGACCAATGCAGGGATATATGCGTATCCAATTATCTCTCTTTCATGAAGATATTCAATAATTTGAATTCTTTTCTTAATGTCAATTCTAAAGGCAATGCCATGACATGCGCCGCCCTGATCAAGGCCGAGAACGAGCCCAGGTTGGTCTGGTGTTCCGCGATGATGATGAGAATAAATACACGGTGCCCTATGGTATCCCTCTAGCACGGCTGGCGTTTGTTCAATGTACGGGAAACCGGGTCGCCACATCAATGAACCGTAGCCGAATACCCATTCAAATTGTGGCTCTTTCATTTAATTCTCATAGAAGTTGTCGGTCCTTGGACCGGTCAGGATAAGGTCATCTAAACTTGTAACACTATGCATCAATTTTATCCTGTTTATATCGGGTTTCTATGGTCTAGTTCGACTTGGAACGCTTTGATTTTGGCTAAAATTTTATGAAAATAGTGACCAGCATCACAGGTGGTTCGGGGCAGACGTACGATAACTAATAAGAATCGAATTGTGAAGACTGCCAGAATGGCTGTTTTCTGATCGATATTTGGGTAATTGGGTAACGGGTTTTTATGAATAATTTACAAGGTCATTCGGCATGGTGAAAACAGGCCTGCCGGAAAATTCGATGCTTGGCATCGGGAATGACCAACAAGACGTTTTGGTATTGGACATCAAACCAGGCGAAGACGTCGTCTTGGATGGTCCTTGGTTCTTAAAAGCTGATTTTGATCGCCAAGGCGGTGATCTTGTTATCGAAGGTCCTGACGGTGAAAAAGTCATCGTCACCGACTATTTTGACCAACCGAACCCACCCGATATTACGACATCAGACGGCGTAAAATTAAACGGCGAAACGGCCACTGTTCTGGCAGGCCCACGTGTTGATGGCGCCTTTGCACAGGCCCAAGAACTAGCCCAAGTTCAACCCATTGGGACCATAGAAACCCTTGAAGGCGGCGTTGAAGTCACGCGCGCCGATGGCACAATCGTTGTGCTGCAGATTGGGGATGCTGTTTACCAAGGAGACGTGATCGAAACTGCCGACGGGGCCGCCGTCGGTATTGTGTTTGCCGACGAAAGTACATTCGCGCTAGGCGAAGAAGGCCGCATGGTCTTGGATGAAATGATCTATGACCCGGGCGAGCAAGAAGGCCAGGCTGCCATTTCGTTGCTGCAGGGTGCGTTTACGTTCGTATCCGGTCAAATCGCTAAGACCGGCGTCGATGCCATGGTCATCGAAACGCCGACAGCCACGATTGGTATTCGCGGTACAGCTGGTGGCGGTAACGTCAACGGTGCTGGCCAAATCACCATCGCGCTTGCGAACGAACGTGGGCAAATCGTGGGTGAGGTGACGATTTCTACAGACACTGGCTCGCAGACCATCAACCAAGCCTTCCAAGCTATTTCTGTTGCAAGTCGGGCGTCCAACCCGTCCGAACCGTTTACAATGACGGCGCGCCAATTTGGTCAGGCATTTGGTGATGCCGCGAAAAACTTACCGGGTGTTCGCGAAACGTTACCTGCCGAAGTCTTCGAAGAGATCGAAAAGGCCGTTGAAGAACAGCAAGCCGTAAAACAGCAAGCTGAACAAGCCGCACAAGAGAGCGCCCAAAAAGCCGCAGAAGCTGATGCAGCCGCGCAGAATGAAGTTGCAGCGAAAGCAGAAGCGGAGTCGGCGGCAAATGATGCAGTAAAGGCAGAAGAAGCCGCGCAAGCGGCAGCTGAGGCCGCTGCGTCGGCGACAACGGCCGAAGAACAAGCAGCTGCTCAAGCAGCCGCAGAAGCTGCAGATGCAGCGGCAGATGCAGCGGCACTAAAAGCTGCTGAAGCCGAACTCACTGCTGCTGAGGTAGGTGTCAAAGCGGCAACCTTAAAAGCAGAGGCAGCGACGGCCGCAAAAGTAGCAGCAAAAGTCGAAGCCGAAGCTGTTGAAGTAAGCGCTGATGTTGCTGTTGTCACAGCATCTAAAGCCCAAGGTGTCGCGACATTCTTGGATGATGTTGTTGCCGCGAAGGTTGATCAGGCTCAGAAACAAGTTGCTGATGCTGAAGCTTCGGAGACCAAGGCAAAAGAAGATGTTGTCGAAAAACAAAAGGTGGTCGACAAGGAGACAACAAAGAAAAGGATATTGACGAAAACCGTGACTTTAACAATTCCTTCACATT
>ENA-UOXV01000317-UOXV01000317.1-marine-metagenome-genome-assembly--contig:-NODE-317-length-67021-cov-49.620419_pt1 | contig 67021 bp, 56 predicted proteins | sample MGYA00238165_ERZ766961 | MGnify/ENA primary metagenome ERZ766961 (study PRJEB28924, sample SAMN03173240) | marine metagenome | biome: Marine; feature: Water; material: Subsurface seawater | place: North... | reverse complement strand
GGGTCATTGAATTCAATATAGTGCTCAGATTTATCAGCCCATTTAATGATTCGAATACCAGTCAAACCATTTTCTCTCTCGCTTACAACTAAATGATTTTTGAAAATTTCGATTCCTTCCAATAATACATCTGGTCGATGGGCAATTACTTCTTTCCAATTTTCTTTTGAAGTATTATTAATTGAAGTTTTTACCAATCTAAAATTTTTGGCATTTTCATTACTTGTGATGTAGAAGTCGTTTTCATAATGACTCACAGAATACTCATGATTATTTTCTCTCGGCAGAATAACCTTCCATTCTCCAGTTGGATTACTTGCATCTAAAAAACGAATTTCAGAGGACAACGTTTGATACGAATATATCATCAGAAATTTACCGGACTTCGTTTTGTTAACAGAGCAAGAGAAAGTCTCATCTTTTTCCTCATAAACCAAGACATCTTCATATTGGTCAGTACCTATGGTGTGTCTAAAAATTTGATTCGAACGTAACGTAACAGGATCTTTTTTTGTGTAAAAAATGGTTTTATTATCATTCGCCCATGTGATTCCTCCTGTTGTACTTTCAATTTTATCATTTAAAATCTTTCCATTTTCAAGGCTTTTAATGTATACAGTGTATTCTCTTCTAGAAACTAAATCAGTAGAGTATGCGAGTAACTTGTTATCAGGACTAGCCTTCATACCACCTATAGCAAAATAAGATTCTCCTTCTGCCATTTCTGGGCCATTTAACATGATCTCCTCTGTTTCTTTATCAGAACCTTTTTTACGACAATAATAAGCGTAATCTTGTCCTTTCTCAAATCGATTATAATACAAGTAACCGTTTTCAAAAACTGGAACGGATTCATCATCTTGTTTGATACGTTTTGTAATCTCATCAAAAAGGTTTTCTTGAAATTGTTCCGTATGTTTCATCTGCTTCTCCAGATAATCATTTTCAGATTCTAAGTAATCAAGTACTTTTTGAGTTTGTTCATCAGGAGTCTCAGCATTCTTCTGCTCATCTGAAAGACGCATCCAGAAATAATTATCGATGCGTGTATCACCATGTGTCGTTATTTTTTCTTCTATTTTTTCTGCAATTGGAGATGGAATCATTTCTTTATTTTCTTTTGTTGAACAACTTGCTAATACAAGAAGTGAAATTGCGGTCGATAGTTTAAATGTCATGGTTTCGATTTGAGAAAACTAAAATAATTAAATTTTCAGGTATGTGAATGATTTCATGTTAATTTTAACAGAAAAATGGTTTCTTATTCACGACTTTCTTAATTTTATACAATGGAATTTATATCAAAAAATCTTGATGACTACGTTTGTGCGCATACGGAGAAAGAGCCAATTATTCTCCTTGACTTGAATCGTGAAACACACATTAATGTGCTTAGACCAAGAATGTTAAGCGGACATTTTCAGGGGAGAGTGTTGAGTATGCTATCGCATATGATACAACCACAAAATGTACTTGAAATCGGCACATATACTGGCTATTCAGCACTTTGTTTTGCAGAAGGCTTAGCCGATAATGGTCGGATAACTACAATTGATAAGAATGAAGAATTAGAAGACTTGGTGAATCGGTACATTGAGAAAGCTGGACTTCAAAAGCAAATAAGATGTATTATTGGCGATGCAATAGAAATAATTCCTCAGCTCAAAGAGGAGTTTGATCTTGTTTTTATCGATGCCGACAAATCAAATTATGTCAATTACTACAATTTAACTATTGATAAAGTAAAAAAAGGCGGTTATATTATTGTTGACAATGTTTTGTGGTCAGGAAAGGTTTTAGAGAAGTTAGAGAAAGACGACAGAGACACACCAGTGCTGATAGAATTGAATGCATTAATTCATCAAGATGATCGTGTCCAAGAGGTTTTGCTCCCTATTCGGGACGGATTAATGATTGTAAGAAAAAAATAAATGCTGGAAATCATTTATAAAGATGAATTCATTGTTGCAATTAACAAACCACACGGTTTACTTGTTCATCGTTCGAGAATAGCTAATGATGCTGTTGAGTTTGCAATACAATTATTAAGAGATCAATTGGAAATGAAAGTGTTTCCTGTTCATCGTTTGGATCGGAAAACAAGTGGTGTTTTACTTTTTGCCTTGTCGCAAGAAGTAAACGCTATTTTGCAACAACAATTCATGAATCATTTGTGCGGTAAAGTTTATGAGTCTATTGTAAGAGGACATACAGCGCTTTCTGGTACTATTGACTATGCGTTGACAAACGATAAAGGGAAAGAGCAAGCTGCAGTTACACATTTTGAAACATTAAATCAAAGCGAATTAGATTTCCCTTCTTTTAATTACGAAACCTCACGTTATTCATTTTTGAAATTACGACCAGAGACTGGGAGATTTCATCAGCTAAGAAAACATTTAGCGCACATTAGAAATCCGATTATTGGAGATCGTCCTCATGGATGCAACAAACAAAACAAACTCTTTTTGGAGCGCTTTAAGATGAACAGCATGATGCTTCATGCAAGTGAATTAACTTTTTCACACCCGATTACGCTAGAACAAATTGTGCTTACAGCAAATCGTTCTAGTGAATTTGATAGAATGCTGGCTGAATTATCGTTAAATGTGCCTTGATTTCTATTCATCTTTACTCGACAATTACTAAATTCACGAAAAAAAGATTTTATGATTGATTATAGAAGCGATACAGTTACAAAACCTAGTGACGGAATGAAGGAGGCTATGTTTTCTGCTCCTGTTGGTGATGATGTTTTTGTTGAAGATCCAACAGTCAATAAATTGGAAGATTTTACAGCTGAAATGTTTGGTAAGGAAGCATCCATTTACTGTTCTTCAGGTACTCAAACAAATCAAATTGCAATTAATATTCATGCGAATGCTGGAGGAGAAATAATTACGCATGAAGAGAGTCATGTCTATAAATACGAGGGAGGAGGCATCGCAAGAAATACTGGCGCATCTGTTCGTTTACTTAGAGGAGATCGTGGCCGATTGTCTTTACAAGGAGTAGAGCAGTGGATTAATCCAGACGATGTTCATTTTCCAGTAACTCAACTCGTTAGTTTGGAAGACACATCAAATAGAGGTGGTGGAGCAATTTATGATTTTAATGAGATAAAAAAAATCAGTCATTTCTGTAGAGCGAACAATATGCCTATTCATCTTGATGGAGCACGTTTAATGAATGCGATGATTGAAAATAAAATCGACTTGAAGGAGTATGCATCTCAGTTTGATTCTATTTCTCTATGCTTGTCAAAAGGACTTGGTGCACCTGTCGGGTCTTTATTAATTGGTAATGAGGGGTTTATTAAGCAAGCGAGGAGAGTTCGGAAAGTTTTTGGAGGAGGAATGAGACAAGCTGGTATTATTGCAGCTGGAGGGCTCTACGCGTTAGAAAATAATATCAATCGACTCTCTGAAGATCACAAGCATGCAAAAGCATTGGAAAAAGCAATGCAAAACCTTTCATGGGTGGAAAGTTTACTTGGTGTTGAAACGAATATTGTTGTTGTGAATTTGAAAAATGCTAAGAATCGTGATTTAATCATCAATAAGCTTAGTGAATTAGGAATTAAAATTATGGCTTTTGGTCCTTCAATGATTCGATTTGTTACACATTTAGATATAAGTTCGGCAGATATTGATCAAACAATAATTGCCCTCAATAAATTGGAAGTTTGATTCGTTTAAGCTTCATATTTTTAATCTTCTTCGTGTCTTGCGAATCTCCTCCTGAAGAGGTGTTGGATTTAAACGATATAGTTTCAACATCTAAACACTACAAAGAAGGACTAGAAACTGAACCACAGGTCGAAGAGATAGATTCAACTCATTTAATTATTGATCACTTTAGCAAGAATGGAATAACTGTTTCTAGCTTATCAATGGAAGAATGGCAGCTTTTTCCAGACCATTTTGGTACAGAGAGAATGGTGAAATACAAGATGGTTTTTGATTCCAATAATATAAACTACTGCAGTTGGACGTATAAAGATTCTTCGAAAACCACCAACGCTTTCTTTAATTGGATAGATAATTTTGGAGAAGATAAAAAGTCTTTTTTTATTGGAGAAACTGCTCGCTTTCAAAGAAATCCATTTATGCTTTTAGTAAGTGATACGACGATGATTTTTATCGAGGGGAAAAAAAATTTTCTCAATTCTGTTTGGGAAACTTACACTGAAAATATTGGTTATGAGAAAAACTGGAACTACTTCTTGACGCAACGAAGAAACTCAAAAGTCACTTGGTTTGTATTTGATAATGATAAGAAAGTGACCTTTCGTTCTAATTGATCAAAGGAATGTTTTCAGCATCAATCAAAAGTGCGTTATAGTATCTTTTATCATTAGATACATCTGAAGTTACCCAATCAGGGAGGTCAAAGTGCTCATCTTCATCTTCAACTTCCAATTCTGCAAGAATTAAACCTGTTAAGTGTCCTTCAAAGACATCGACTTCCCAAGTTCTCCCACGAAAAATAATTTCATAACGCAATTTACGAATACGTTTATCTGTAAGCTCAGTGAGCATTTTTTCTGCATCGCTAACAGGGATTTCATATTCATATTCATTTCTTGAAATACCAACGGTTTTACCTTTTATCGTTAAAAAGCCCTTATCTCCTTTAATTCTAATACGTACCGTTTTCTCCTCTGATTTTGATATATATCCCTGAACTATAAGCTGTGGTGTTGACTTTTCAATCAATTCCCATTTGTTATGGTCAACTAAAAATTTATGCTCGATTTCTTTCATTAATACATTGTGCCAATAAATCCATACTTGTTTTTTATTTTCTTCAAAGGAAGATATAAGAGAATGTCATGTTCATTATCTTGAACATGAAAAATATACTGATCAGTATTGTCGTTATTATGTGAGACGCTGTATTTTAATAATTTAGAAGTGTGTATCTGCTGTTTTTCACAAATAACCTCTACTTGTGAGAATGAATTATTTCCCAGCAGTAAAGTCGAAAGAAGAATCAATGGATCATTTCGCATGACGACAATATATGAAAATCATTCGATTACGTTTAGAATTGAATTATATTTGCCCGAATTGCATTGATAGCTATTAAACTCGTTTCAATTAGAAGAAATGAAAATCGTTGAAAGAAAAAATATTGACACGGTAAAATGGGATTCTTTGGTCGAAAAGACGAAAGGAGCAGGCTTTTATTCGTATTCATGGTACATGGATGCAGTTGCCGAGAATTGGTGTGTTTTAGTTAATCATGACTATTCTGAAGGGATTGCATTGCCATATACAACTCGTCTTGGAGTTGATAAACTTTATGCTCCAATATTCGTGTCCTATGTTGAATTTCTTGGCAGTCAATTGAACGTAAAGAGCTATGAGGAGATCATAAAAATTCGTTTCAAGAATATTTACTTGTCAACCAAGCAGAAACTTTTCACGAATAATTCTGAAGAATATGTCACTCAAAAAATTGAAGCTAAATCACAAAGAGTGCTAAGTTCTCAAGCCAAGAGAATGTTGAAAAAGGCTGAGAAGAACAATTATGAAACTATAAAAGGTGATCAATTCAACGCTATATTGGAAACTGTTCGCGAAGAATTAACTGACAAGTATGTTGGTATAACAAAGCAAAGCCTTAACACTTTAGAGATTTTAATGAAGGCAGCAAAAAGTCAAGGTGTTTTGTCGTGCTATGAATTAAAACAAGGTGGAGGAATTGTTTGTTTGGAAAATGAGTCTCAAATTTTCTATTTAAAAGGTACGGTTACTGAGGAGGTAAAAAAAAATGGAGGGATGTACCTGGCACTTAATTCTGCGATAGAAACTGCAGATTCTAATAACAAAGTATTCGATTTTGGTGGATCAAGAATCTCAGGAGTCAAAAAATTTAACAGCAATCTTGGGGGAGAAGATATAAGTTATTATTTCTTAGAAGAAAATAAAGCGCCTTTGTGGCATAAAGTGATTTCAAAAATCTATTTCCTTTTGAAAAAGTGATCTGCTTTATAGCTAGATAATTAGTATCTTTGCTAATATGCACTTGCTGAAAACAAACACACCACGTTGGGTCATTATTCTTCTCGATTTATTGATGTCATTAGCGGCATTGTTTTTTGCTTATTTAATTCGTTTTGATTTAAAAACAGATCTAGAAGTAATCCAAACTGAGTGGGACATTCTCTCAAAATCACTTTGGTTATTTGTATTAGTAAAATTCGTAGTTTTTTATTCTTTTAAAATCCATAAAGGCGTTGTACGTCATACATCTACAGAAGATTTAAAACGAATAATGTTTGCCACGTTTTTAAGTTCTTTAGCATTTGCAATTTTAGGCTATATCCGCTATGTTTTTTTTGACGAGTACTTCTTGTTTCCCAATTCTGTGTTGCTGGTTGAATTCTTAGCCTCCTCGGTACTGATTGTTGGTTCTCGTTTTCTCGTTAAATTGATTTACCATGAAACAACAAAATCAAGAGAGATCAAAGACAGAGTGCTCATCTATGGGGCTGGGATTTCAGGCTTAATTACGAAACGAACCATAGAAAAAGATGGTCGAAGTGATCAAGCGATTATTGGATTTATTGATGACGATAAAAAATTAAGTGGTAATCGTTTGGAAGGGAAAACAATTTATCATTCATCAAAACTTGAAAAACTTATCCGAGAAGAGGGTGTAACCAAGTTGATTATAGCGATACAACATCCTGATAAAAACAATCAAAATATTATTGCGGATTTTTGTATTGAGAACAATATTACGGTGCAAAAAGTTCCAAGTACAAAAAGCTGGATAAATGGTGAATTCTCATTGAAGCAAATCTCGAAAATTGATATCAATCAATTATTAGGTAGAAAGCCAATTTTTTTAGATGAAAAACGTATTGGTAGTGAATTGAAAGGCAAAATCATTTTAGTGACTGGCGCTGCAGGTTCAATAGGAAGTGGCATGGTTCGCCAAATTTCAAAATACTATCCAGCGAAATTAATTTTACTGGACCAAGCAGAATCACCATCTTATGATTTGCAAAATGAACTCTTATCAGAAAACAACAATTTAGACTTTGAAGTTGTGATTGGTGACATACGAAACTATGAGCGCATGAAGAATGTGTTTCAAACGTATACCCCAAATTACGTCTTTCACGCGGCAGCATATAAGCACGTTCCATTGATGGAGAATAATCCTTCAGAAGCTCTCTTAACGAATATTCAAGGAACTAAAAATTTGGTTGATTTATCTCTAAGCATGGACGTTCTTAAGTTCGTTATGATTTCAACAGATAAAGCTGTGAATCCTACTAATGTAATGGGAGCCTCAAAAAGAATTGCTGAAATTTATGCACAGAATGCGAATTCAATTGGTTCAACGAAATTTGTAACTACTCGTTTTGGTAATGTTTTAGGTTCTAATGGATCTGTGATTCCTTTATTTCAGCGACAAATTGACCAGGGTGGACCAATAACGGTAACTGATGAACGTGTAACACGATTTTTCATGACTATTCCTGAAGCATGTCAATTAGTACTTGAAGCAGGAACTATGGGAGATGGAGGTGAAATTTTCGTTTTTGATATGGGGGAATCGGTTAAAATAATAGACCTTGCTAAGAAAATGATTAGACTAAGTGGTTTAGAATTAGGGAAGGACATTCAGATTAAAATAACTGGATTAAGACCTGGGGAGAAACTCTACGAAGAATTATTAGCAAAGGAAGAGAATACTCTTGCAACTCATCACCCGCAGATTCTGAAAGCAAAAATTAGAGAAGAAAATGATTCGAGAATTAATGATATTTCTGATTTAGTAGCAATGTTTGGAGATCAGAATAATATTAATATTGTAACTAAAATGAAGTCAATTGTACCTGAGTTTATAAGCAATAACTCAACATTTGAAAAACTAGATAAGAAATGATTTTACCTTTTAAAGTACAGATTAGGTTTGCAGATGTCGATGTTATGGGACATGTGAATAATGCTATTTATCTTAATTTCTTTGAGAACACTCGAATGCATTATTTTAAGCAGATGCTGAATAGAAATTGGAATTGGAACGAAGATGGAATTATTCTTCTTCGAAATGAAGTCGATTATTTGCGTCCTGTTTTGATGGCTGATGAACCTGAAATAACAATGAATGTTGAGAAAATTGGGAATAAAAGTTTCGTTTTGAGCTATGAATTGAAGGTGAACCAAGAGCTTTATTGCAAGGGGCAGTCAATTTTGGTTGGGTACAATAATAATATTCAAGCTTCGATTTTAATTCCGGAAGAAATGAGAAAAGCTTTAGAGAAATTAAGTTCGGAACAATAGTTGCTAATTATAAAGAAAACGGAATTATGAGAATATTGGTATTATTTTTTGTGGCGCAACTCATGGGTCTTTATTCTTTTGCTCAAATTCCTGAAATTGGAAAGAAGGATTCCTGTTATTTTGTTTACAATAATAGTGGAGAACGCACCAATTCTCGCAGATATGCTGAATGGCAGTGTGGTAAAATTCTAGGGATTGTTGATTGTGGAGATCGATTAGAATACGATGAAGATGCTGATATCGTTTACTTGAACAATAAGGATATGGTAAATTCTACAGGAGCGGATAAACCATTTTCGGGTACTTGCGAAAGTTGTCATATGAATGGTGTTCTCGCTAGAAAGATAACCTTTGTCAACGGAAGAGAAAATGGATTGGACACCACTTACTATGAGTCAGGGTGTCCACAAGTGGTAAGAAGTCATATTAATGGGAAAGAAAATGGTCAATGGTTGTTCATGTACGATAGCACTCAATATTTAGCTTGGGAAATGAATTATTACATGGGAGAAAAGCATGGAAAACACATTTACATGAAGAAGAATGGAGATACGACCAAATGGGAAAATTATAAGAATGGTCTACTTGACGGCATCAAACGAACTTATTACTCTGATTCCAGAATTAAGCGTGAAGTGAATTACAAGCTAGGAGTTCTTGATGGTGCGTTTAAAATTTACAATCTAGAAGGGGTGGTAATCGAAGAAATTAACTATAAAGCAGGGAAAAAGCATCAGGAATCAATGTATTATTATGATGACGGGAAGCCGCTTAAAATAGAGCATTGGAATATGGGTGTGAAAAATGGAGCATTTAAAATTTTCTACTACCAAGGGCATTTGCAAGAAGAAAGGACTTTCAAAAAAGGTAAAAAAGAAGGTTGGTATAAGTTGTATTATCCTGATTCTAAAGTCAAGAATGAATCGTTGTTTGAAAAAGATGTATTGATTGAAGAGCATCGATACGATGAGCAGGGGAGAGAGACCTATTCTTTTGGCACCCCAACTGGAGACCAATCGGAAGATGATGCAATGCCTAAGACGAAAAAAAAGAAAAAAAGGAAGAATAATTAATCAAAATTTTTCACTGCTTTTTATTTTTGAACAAGAGTCTTTTTATCTTTACGGCAAACGGATAAAATGACACAATTTACTTTTGATTCTCACAATCATTCTCAACAATTCATTCGAATCACCGCTGAATTTGAAACTAATGTGGCGTTAACAAAAATTCAACTGCCTAGTTGGAGGCCCGGTAGATATGAATTGGCAAATTTCGCAAAGTATATTCGTAATTTTAATATAGTCGATGAGAAAGGAAATGCACTTTCATGGACCAAAATAACCAAAGATTCTTGGGAGGTAAATACGTCGGGCTGTATCGGAATTAAAGTTGAATATCAATTTTACTCCAATATTTTAAACGCAGGATCAACTTTTCTAGATGAGAATCAATTGTATGTGAACCCCGTAAATTGTTGTGTATACACGGAAGAAACATACCATCAAAAAGTACTCATTCGCTTACTTATTCCTGAAGATTGGCAAGTAGCTTCTTCATTAACTAAAGAAAAAATTGGTTATTCTGTTGCAAACATGGACGAATTAATGGATACACCATTTATCGCATCCTCTCAGTTACAGCAAAAGTCCTACGAATCAAACGGAACAACATTTTATGTTTGGTTCAATGGAGAGGTGAAACCAGATTGGGAGCGATTGATTAAAGATTTCAAAGCATTTACAGATATACAAATCAACAAGTTCACCGAATTTCCAGTTAATGAATATCATTTTTTAAATCAAATACTGCCATATAGAACATACCATGGAGTGGAACATCAGAAGTCAACAGTAATTTCTCTCGGACCTTCATATGAAATATTCTCTGGTATGTATGATGACCTCTTAGGAGTTAGTTCTCACGAACTCTATCATACATGGAACGTGAAAGCAATTCGGCCAATAGAAATGTTTCCGTATGATTTCTCAAAAGAAAATTATTCAAAATTAGGTTATCTATATGAGGGTGTAACAACTTATCAAGGCGATATGTTTTTATTCAAAAGTGGTGTTTTTTCAGAAGAACAGTATTTTAAAGAATTAAGCGAGCAGTTGCAAAAACATTTCGATAATCATGGTCGATTTAATTACTCTGTAGCGGAATCGTCATTTGATACATGGCTTGATGGCTATGTTCTAGGTGCTCCTGCTAGAAAAGTTTCGATATATACGGAAGGTTGTCTGCTTGCATTTGTAACAGACGTTCGTATTCGAATTGCTACTGATAATAAATATGGGATTGATGAGGTAATGAAGCGTCTGTATTTTAATTATGCCCTAGAAAATAAAGGTGTTTCCGAAGGCGATTATCAAAATATGATTGAAGCTGTTTCTGGAATTTCTTTCCAAACGTTTTTTGATAATTTTGTATATGGTAACCATGCGTTTGAATCAATTATATCTGAGGCTTTGGAGGATATGGGATTAGAATTAATACATGACCCTAGTGAAAATTATTCGGAAGGTAGATTAGGAATGAAAATCACTAAAAAAGGAAATAATTTCATAATATCGAATTTGTACCCTGGAGGACCTGCAGAAAACGGAAAACTTTCCATCGGAGATGAAATCATAGCAGTTAATGGCTTCAGCTGTCAGGGAGACTTAAATAAATGGTTAAATTATTTCGATGACGATCAAAAAGAAGTTACCGTAATAAGAAACGGTCGAATGCTTAATTTTATCTTTCCAGAGGTGAATCGAAATTTCTATATGAGATACAGTATTGCTAAAATGAAAGACATTACAGGAGATCAAAAACGCCTGTTTGATAATTGGAAGAAATAGTTTTTACTTTTCGGTTAATTTTATTGCAATTTTACCGCCAAACCAAGCCATTGGAATATATGCAAGAATGAGATCAGCTATTTCAAACCACATCGGACCAGGAAGTATAAAGTTCATTATTATTCCTCCAATGAGAAAGAATCCTCCAATACCAATTGACAACTTCATTTTGTGACTTGCAGCTAATAAACCTACTACTATTGCTCCAACAAGTGTTCCGAGCGAATGAGCTAAAAAAGGGAAGACGAAATTTTTAAATTCTAAAGTTGGCATGATTGCAATCAGAGCATCAAAATCATTTAGATCTAAATCGGCGATTGGAAAAAAGGTGTAACCAATATTTACCAATCCTAGATTGACAAAACTGCCAATAAACCATCCGAGAATGAATGCTAAGATGTTTCGAATGATTGTCTTCATAGAGCTAAGAGTTTTATTTTTTTGTAAATCTTAAATAATAAAAAGCTTACATAATACTAGACCAAAATTTAGCACTGTATTTAAAACTTATAACTCAATCCGAAACTGGGTAGAATAGGGAACTGATCAATTTGTTCCCCTGTTACACGATTGATGTAAAAAATATTTTTTCTATCATAAACATTTGTAACACTTGCTACTAGCTCAATTATATCTTTGTTTTTAAAGATGAATTTCTTTTTAACAGTAATGTCTAGTCTGTGGTAAGTTGGTAATCGTTCACTATTAAATGTTCCCAGCAAAGTTGTTACTTCATTTGCGTTTGATGTACCTACATTTGTTGTTACACCACCATTAAACGTTTGTCCTTCATAAAATCCTGTTGTCGGTGTAAATGGCAATCCTGAACCAAAATTCCAACGGATACTGACTTCTAAATTTTTCTTTTTACCAAAGCTATATGTACCAACTAAGTTGATATTATGTCTACGGTCAAATACTGGAGCATAAGTGGTATCGCCATCCCATCTTTCGGATTTTCCGTATGAATATACAGCCCATAAAAATAAACGATCGTCTGTATATTTTACAAGTAAATCAGCACCATAAGACTCTCCATTTTCAAGAATAAAATCTTTTTTCAAGACATCGTCAACAAGTGAGAACTCAGATTCATCAGGAAATAATTTGTTACTGTTGATGTTGCTTAGCTGTGAGAAATACTTGTAATAACCTTCTAAATTAACTGATATTCGTTTGGTTAAGTCGTATTCAAACCCTCCAATTGCATGCCATGCATATTGTAATCCATTTTTTGGAGTTTTTTCATTTTGATAAAGTGTGACAAATGTTTCTTGAACATTTGTAGGTGCAGTGAGTATTCCATTAAATAGATTGACAACATCCTTGTCTGAAGAAGCTGATGTGAAATTTTGAGAAAATCGTCCACCAGATGCTTTTATTCTTAGCTTATCTGTTGCATTGTATTTTAATCTCAAACGAGGTTCTGGAGAAACTGTACTTAATGATGCGTATACCTGAGCTCTAAGGCTAGGTTGCACTACCCACCTTGGCGTTACATATTTATAACTGAAATAAACACCTATTTCAGTTGTAAAGTTTTTTGCCTCAATTTTTTGTTTTGCTTCATTGAAAGTAACATATTCTGTATTGAATCCACTTATGTTAATTCCATAATCAAATTCTGCAGAATTCTTTAGGAAATAAATAAAATCAAATCCTAAATCGAAGCCACCAATTCTACTCATTCTCGTTACAGAATCAGCATCAGTAATAAATTCATTAAATTCTGTATCAAAACTACTTCCATTCACATGGCCTTTGATAAATATTGGAGAACTACTAGGTACTAGTAAGAAATTAATTCCCCCACCACTTTGTTTCCAGTCAATTTCTGCAATTTGGTAATCTACGTTATCTCTATTGTGAAAACCAAAGGCAGAAAATTTTGAACCACCTTTACTCTTTAATGTTAATTTACCATACAAATCGGTAAATTGAAAAGGGAGTCCGTCACCATTATTTATTCTTTTGTACAATGGTTTAGAAGTATATTTTAGAAGACTTTGTTTGGCTGATAAAATGTAACTCCCATAACTCGTTTCCCCTTCTTTTATTTTTTTTAAGGGTCCTTCAAGTACTGTTTTTGCCATAAATGGTGAGAGAGAAAGCTTACCTCCAAACTTTTTTCTGTTTCCGTCGCGGTAAGTGATATCCATAATCGATGAAATTCTACCGCCATATTTCCCGTCAAATCCACCAGTAAAAATACTTGTGCTTTGTACTAATTCTGTTTCAAATATGGAGAAAAAACCAATTGAATGGAACGGGTTATATATAGTCATGCCATCCAATAATATTTTATTCTGAATTGGTGTACCTCCACGAACATATAGCTGTCCACCTTGATCTCCAGTAGTAATTACACCAGGAGTAACACTGAAAGCACTAATAATATCATTCTCACCTCCAAGAGCTGGTATCCGTTCTAAGCCTTTTTTATCCAATCGTATTTCAGAAATTAAGACTTGAGTTCTCTTTCTTCTGGAGTCAGCACTAACTAACATCTCACCAAGATCCTGGATGCTTTGTAACTTCTCCAATTGAAAAGAAATATTAGCAATTCCTTTCACTTCTTTTATCGAAAAGTTCTGTGTTTGGGTTTTATACGAACCACTTTCTACTTTTATAATGTATTCTCCTTTATTCAATTTCGGGAGTGAGAAAAAACCATTGACATCAGTAATTGCTCCACTTAAATTAGTACTGTCTGCATTTAACAAACGAATTTTTTCAAACGGCATTGGTTCACCATCTGCTTTGTTGTATATAAAGCCACGTATTGTAAAATCTTGAGCACAAGTTGTTTGCCCAATAAAGAATGTGAGTAATATTCCAAAAATGATTTTCATAACAGTATTTTCTAATAAATATAGGTCCGAAGATAATTAAAACGTTTTAATTTGATTCGATTATGGCGAGAAACAATTTGAAAGGTAAGTATTATTGAGTCTGTTGTATACTCCAATTAATTATGACCTAAGAATGAGCTTTGCTTTCTCCCAATATTGATCCATTAGCTCCAAATCACTTGATGCAATTGAGACTTTATCATTCATCATTAATTCTTCCATCAATTGAAATCGTTTTATAAATTTCATATTCGTTTTGGTTAGAGCATTGTCAGGGCTTACGTTGATAAATCGAGCATAATTAATCAGTGAAAATAATACATCACCAAATTCATCTTCGATCCTATCTTGTGAGAGACCTGATTCTATTTCTACTTCTAATTCATTGATTTCTTCTTTCACTTTGTCAAAAACATCATTACGATTATCCCACTCAAAGCCAATTCCTTGAACTTTTTCCTGGATTCGAGAAGCTTTTACGATGGATGGTAGAGATTTTGGCACACCATCTAAAACAGATTTTCGGCCTTCTTTTAGTTTTAATTTCTCCCAGTTCGCTTTAACTTCTTCTTCCGTTTCTGCGACTGAATCACCATAAATGTGAGGATGTCGAAAGACGAGCTTTTCGCAAATTGCATTAAGAACAGATGTAACATTAAAAGCACCCTTTTCTTCTCCAATTTTAGAGTAGAAAACAAGATGCAAGAACAAATCGCCAATTTCCCCTTCTAAACTTTTTAAATCATTTTCAATAATGGCATCAGCAAGTTCATATGTTTCTTCAATTGTTAAACTACGAAGAGATTCTAGTGTTTGTTTTTGATCCCAAGGACACTTTTCTCTTAAGTCATCCATAATATCTAGCAATCTTTGAAAAGCAACTAATCTCTCGTCCATTTTTTATTTTCAAATTTAGTATTAATTGTTTAAATCGCTTTTGCTATTTTTACTTTGTGAAAAAACTAATTCTTCTAATTCCATTATTGATGCAATTATTTGGGGTAAATGCTCAATCTAATTATGATAAATGGTTAGAAGTCCGAGGTAAAATTGGTTACCTCGCGGCACACAGCAGCGCTATAGGACATCTGCCTAAGCAACACGCTAAAAGTATCGAGCTAGCGTATAGGTTTCAAACAAAAGGGAGTAAGGGATGGCATCATGCGTATAACTATCCAACTGTTGGTGTTGCATTATTTGTTAGTTCTGTTGGTAATAGAGAGATTTTGGGAACATACTCAGGAGTTTTTGGTTTTATGAATTTCCCATTATTAAAAACGAAGCATTTTGCATTATTTGGTAAGATTGGGGCTGGTTTAGCTTATACTGATAAGGTATATAATTCTGAGTCGAACATACTTAATGTGGCTATTAGTACACATTTCAATACCAGAATTACTTTTGGTTTAGAAGCTGAATTTAACTTTAGGCGAAACGCTATTTTGTTAGGGATTGATGCTTCTCACTACTCGAATTCAGCTATAAACACACCGAATTATGGCTTAAACTTACCTTTTTTAAGTGTTGGGTATGCATATAGAATAAAGGAAGGGAGTGACTCTATAGCGAGAATGAAAAGTCAGGCAGAGATAAACTATTGGCAGTTTGGTGTGGTAGGTATTTTATCAGCAAAAAAGGTTTTTCCAACAGGGGGAAAGCATTTTACAATTTTTGGTGTAAATATTTTTGCAAGACGCTTTATAAATCATAAGGTCGGCATCGAATTGTCATTTGATTCTTTTATGAAACAATCAATTTTTGAGTTTCAAAAAGAAGTCCCAAAAACACAAGCTGATATTATTCAATTGGGTGTGTTTCTTGGTTATATTCTGCCTTTTGATAAGTTTCATTTAGTAACCGGGATGGGATATTATGTGCGAGATAAATACCAACCACAAGATTTTGTTTATCACCGTGTTGGTATGCGGTATGTTTTTGACAATGGACTTAATGTGAATCTTGTATTGAAATCGCACTGGGGAAGAGCGGATTATACGGAGTTTGGAATTGGATATACGTTTAAGAAATGAGAATACTACCACTTATAATATTGTTATTATTTACAGCTTGTAAAAAAGCAGAAGACAGGTCTTGTTTTAAGACGATAGGTGATAAAGGTGTCTTAGAGCTTGTACTTGAAGATTTTGACAAGTTAAATTTAGGAAAAAATTTGAAGTATGTCTTCGTACAAGACGTTGAGAACAGGGTTGTCCTGTCAGGCGGGAGTAATTTATTGAATTTCATACGGTTAGATGTTTCAGAAGGTGAGTTGACGATTGAAGATGAAAACAAGTGTAATTTCCTCCGTAATCAAAATAAGAAAGTAACTGTTGAAATACATTACATTGATATCTCTGAAATATTATTTCAAGGAACTGAAAAAGTTGAGTTTCAGAATCAAATGATTACAAATAACTTGCTTTTGAATTTGAGAGAAGGCGCAGGGGAGTTTAATTTAAATATAAATGCAAATCAACTGACTGTGATTGTTTCACTTGGTTGGGGTAATTTTAATATAGAAGGAGAAGTTAATTTTTTAAGATTGGATATTAAAAGTAATGGATTTGGAAGTGCTTATGGTCTTAATGTGAGAGATTCTGTGCATGTTTTGTCAAACTCATCAGAATTATTTAAATTTAATGCGGATGCTTGTTTTGTGCGTTCTCAAATGTTTGAAAAAGGGGATGTTTGGTTTATCGGGCAGCCTACTTTAGTCGATCACGTTTCATTTGGAAGTGGACAGTTGATCGATAAAAATTAGTAACTTTGTATGAAAGAAGTTACTATGATTAAGCTCATTTTTATCTCTATAGCCTTGTTGATGATCGCATTTGCTGGAATTGCGATTAAAATTTGGGCAAAAAAGGATGGTGCATTTTCTGGTACCTGTGCTAGTAATAACCCCATGTTACAAGAAGAGGGAGCATCTTGCGGTTTGTGTGGTGCTACTCCAGAAGAAAAGTGTAAAAACTAATCTTTTAAATCATAAAGATTTTACGCTGTTGGATGATTATCTCTTCGACTAAATCTAATGCCTTTTGCAGTTGTTCTTCACGAGACAATTGAGTATTATCTATCTCAATAGCCGTTTCTGCTTTTGTTAACGGGCTTTCTTCTCTATTGCTATCAATGTGGTCTCGTTTTATTAGATTCTCTCTTACAGCGTCTCTGGTTGTTTCAAATCCTCGTGCAATCAATTCCTTAAACCTTCTTTCTGTTCTGATGTCAACATCAGCTGTGATGAATAATTTTAAATCTGCAGAAGGAAATACAACAGTACCAATATCTCTGCCGTCCATGATTATTCCACCTTTATTCCCCATTTTTTGTTGTTCACCAACTAATTTTGTTCGCACTTCTTTTATTTCAGCGATTTTAGAAACAAAGGAAGAAACAATTGGAGTTCTAATTTCATCCGCGACATTTTCGCCGTTTAGTAATAGGGATGGCGCATCATTTTTATTGGCTTTGAATTCTAAATTCACATCAGCTAATTTATCGATAATCCCTTCTCTGTCAACATCTGTATTTGATATTAAGTTATTACGCAAAGCAAAAAGCGTTACACCACGATACATAGCTCCAGAATCAATGAAAATATAATTCAATTCATTTGCTAATTCTTTGGCTAAGGTACTTTTTCCACAAGATGAAAAACCGTCGATTGCAATTGTAATTTTCTTATTCGTCATAGAAACAAAGATAAATCAAAATTATTGAACATAAAAAAAAGGTGTTCTGAATTAACAGAACACCTTTGAATAATAATTTATTTCAGAATTAGAATTAGAAATAGAAATTCAATGAAAGATTACCTGAAGGTGAGAAAGAGTTCATCCAAAGTTGCTTATCATCTGGCCCTGAGTTATCACGATCAGATCCAATGAAAAAGTCAGTTGTACGACCGTTTCCTCTTACCTCTACTTCACTAACAACTGTTCCATCAAGAACAGTTCCATCGTCAGCTAAAAAATCGACACCTTCTGAAGTTGATTTAGATCTTCCCTCATGAGCAATTCCTAGTCCCCATCCAAATTCACCTCCAACTGACATCTTTGGAGCAAAGAAAAACTCTACACCAACAAAACCACGAATACCGAAAGCGGTAGTGAAACCACCTTTTTCAGCTAGTGTTCTCTCATCATGATCACCAGGAGCAGAATTAAAATTTCCTCCAAAATCAGTAGTGTAATTAACCATAGCATCTTGTCCGCTATTCGCAGCGTCCATTGCAGCAACATCATACGCATAGTTATATTTTGTTGATGACTGAGCCAAAGCAAGTACTACTTCACCACCATAGTATCCTTGTAGTCTTTTTGTACCTTTTCTCCATTCTAAACCACCAGCAAGACCAACAGACCAGTCACGTTCTTTCATCATATCCTTCTCTTCGAATTTAGTGACATTGTTAGGCCAATTTGTAGGTGCTGCTGTAAAATCTGTATTGTAATTAATATCTCTTGTGTCTTTTCTATTAAGAACATTGAGTCTTATTGAACCACGATAGGCTAAATCATTTGCTTGAAAATACTTACCACTCACAGACCATGTTGGTGCAGAATCGTTAATTCCATTAAAATTAGGTGCGCTCTCACCTTTTGCGGCTCCAATGTGAACTAAATCAGCTGCAAAATTAATAAATGGCGATGCATCCACACCAATACTCCAGTCACCAGCTTCAGGGTTAAAAACTTTACCGTTTTTGTTTTTGGCAAGATCTTGTGCGAACAAACTAGTTGCTCCAAGAATTACAGCCACTGTTAAAATCGACTTTTTCATAATATTTAAATTTTTGGTTTTTGTAAATGTACTGATGTTTTTCCAAAAGGTTACAAAAAAGTATTCAACAATTTTAGGTTGATAAGATAGGAATCTGATAAATGTCTTTAATATAAGGGTTTATCTACGTTTTCCACTTGGATAAATTTGTTGATAAAGTTATCACATTATTATAGCCTGCTCTCGAATAAATGACAAATCCATAGTCTAAACTAAACTTATTAAAGATGAAACCTGCACCAAAAGAGAATCCCGAAATACCAGATCGCTCCTCTAAAGCCAGTTCTTTTCTTCTATGAAAGTCATATGCAGCACGTATTTCAATGTTTTTACCGATTAAAATTTCCAGCTGATAGGTGAAATGGTGAGCTAGCTTGGTGAAAAAACTGACATTCTTAGCGGGTATAGTTAGCCCTGTCAATGGGTCTGTCGTTGCTTTGAGGTTAGGGTCAATGTATGTAATATCCCAATTGTTGAGGTGGTGTCCTAATAAAGAGAAGCGAAAAGGGGCATGTTTGAGTTTATATGAAACGGCCATTTGGATTTCCGCAGGGAGAGGAGCTCGAATGTCTTCCGTATAGGTTGTTAGTTGATACCCAATATTTTTTGCAATAACAGTGAATAGAAATTCTTCTTCCTTATTATAGAAGGTGCCAGCAAAATCTAAAGATGCTCCAATGGCGTTATATGTTTCTAGTTGAGAATAAAGGAAATTAACGTTAGCACCAAGCGATATCCGTTTATTAACTGCTTTGCCAATAGCACCACCAACAATCATTTCTACAGGGGTGAAAGTACCTTCATTCTCTCCCGCAATTGAGGTTCGTTGAAATTCTCCATAATTTACATACTTAATATAAGGTGCAATTGTACCTGCTTTTTTTGTGTGTATGCCATAGCTTAGCATACCATAATTGATTCTACCAGCCAAAAAGGCGGTGTTAAAACTTAGTACCTTATTCATCTCAGGATTTAATAGAGATGGATTTGATACTCCTAGATTGACATCTTTATCAAGCACTGAGATAAAATCTCCACCAAGCCCTGAGCTTCTAGCGTTAAACGAAAGGTCGAGAAGTTGAAACGAATTGAACCCTCCAGTTTGTGTATAACTATGGTTATAAATACTAAAGGTTAATAAGAAGAATATCGTTTTCATTAAAAAATAAACGTTGAGATTATATAAAAATTATGTTTCAGACTCTTTTTCCTAATTCAATAACTTCTAGGTTTTGAATCTTTGGCCCTGAAATGTTAAAGCGTAAAATTGTTTTTATTTGATGAAAGCCTTTATAACCGCATGCTCCAGGATTCATCCAAAGCATGTCGTAATTAGAATCCATCTTTACCAAGCAAATGTGAGAATGCCCGCATATGAATAAGTCTGGAACTTTTTTTTCTAGGGCTAATTTCGTTTGAGGATAATAATATCCCGGTTTCCCCCCGATATGCGTAATCATAACATTCACATCTTCACAATTGAATGTTTCAAATTCTTTGCATTCAGTCCTTAAGTCTGCGCCATCTATATTTCCATATACAGCCCTCGTTGGTTTGAATTTGTTTAATTCGTCTAGCACTTCTATAGTACCAATGTCACCTGCATGCCATATTTCGTCTACATCTTTGAAATGGAGAAATATTTTAGGATCTAAATGACCATGTGTATCGGAAAGTAATCCAATTTTTTTCATCGAGTAAAGTTAAGTAGTTTTACCTATAAAATGAATTCATTAAGTAAAACTATATTCATACCTTGCATTCTCCATAAATGAAGAAGAAAAACATAGACAATTGGATAAAGAAAAGGAAAGAGCATCTCGGAAAGAATGTTCCTGATCAGCTTTTTCAAAGAATGCGCAAAGGTGACATGTCGGCTTTAAGCTCTGGGATTACTTTAGTGGAAAGTGTTAACCGAGAGCATAGAGAGAATGCAAATGAGCTTGTTCAACAATGTCTTCCTTACAGTGGTAAGTCAATAAGAATAGGCATAACAGGAGTGCCAGGTGTAGGTAAAAGCACCTTTATTGAAACTTTTGGTAAGTTATTTGTCAAACAAGGCAAAAAAGTTGCTGTTCTAGCAGTTGACCCCACAAGCTCTATTTCAGGAGGTAGCATATTAGGAGATAAAACAAGAATGAATGACCTTTCTGTTGATGAAAATGTATTTATTCGACCTTCACCAGCAGGTGATACCCTTGGAGGGGTCGCCCGCAAAACACGAGAGAGTATCCTTCTATGCGAAGCTGCAGGTTTCGATGTTATACTGATTGAAACAGTTGGGGTAGGGCAATCGGAAACAATTGTGAAAAACATGGTTGACTTTTTTTTGCTTTTAATGCTATCAGGTGCAGGAGATGAACTACAAGGGATAAAGAAGGGAATAATGGAAATGGCCGATGCTGTTGTCATTACAAAAGCAGATGGGGATAATATATTAACTGCTAAAACTGCTGCTCGAGAGTATAAAAATGCTTTGCATTTATTTCCAGCAAATAGTAAAGGTTGGATTCCACAAGTTTTAACAATTAGTGCAATTGAAAATAAAGGGGTTGAAAAGGTCTTGGCCTTAATAGATTCATTTCATCAAGAACTGATAGAAAAAGGATTTTTTTATAGTGAAAGAAGAGAGCAAGATAAAAGTTGGTTATCAGAGAACCTGAAAGAGATGATATTAAGCGATTTTTTCTCAAATGAAAAAATGATGATTGAGTTAGATAGAATAAAGCAATTAGTGAATGCTGGAGAATTATCATCATATCAGGCAGCTGAAAAAATTTATAAATACTACAAAAATGACTGAGGATTTTAAAATTGAAGGAAAATACATTGAGCTAATTCAATTATTGAAGGTATTGGGGATCGCGCAAACTGGTGGACACGCAAAAATGATAGTTGAGGATGAAGTTGTATTCCGGAATGGAGAAATAGAAACTCGAAAACGTGCGAAACTTATTCCTGGAGATGTAATTGTCCTTGATGATATAACGATTACGTTAAAATAATTTCTGCAGCTCCTTTTTTAAATTTTCAACTGCAATTTCTGTTGGTAACGTCCCAACTTCAGCAACGATTTCAAAAATCTTACCTGCTAAATCCATTCCGTTAGATGTTGCAGTCATTTGTTGGCCTGCTATATTGATTATTTTTATCGTTTCTTCTTTTGATTTCTTAACCATATCCCAAGCTTGAGTTGAGATGTACATTTGTTGAGCAATATTGTGCTCGTACTCTTCACGAATGGAGCTAAGTAATTTAACTTGAAATGCAGCAGACGGTAAGCCCGGATTGCTAAGTCGCATTAACATACTGTTTGGATGAATTCTCTCAAGTAAAAGAATAGAACGTTGATATGCTTCAACTCTATTCGGTAAAAAAAACTCCTGCCGTTCCTTTTTTAATTGCATGTTTAAATTAAGTAATTCTCGCTCATTTGTTTTTCGCATAAAATAGATTGCGGTAAAAATTACAGCTCCTGCTGGGAGGGAGATTAATGCAATTTGAAAGAGATATTCCATGATTTTAATTGTTTAAGTGCAAATATAGAATTCTAAACTCTAAGAAAGTAACAAGGTAATCTTTTCTTTTTATTAAGACTAGAATTCAATTTGTTCATGTAAAACCTCTTTTATAACTATGATTTTAATGAGAAAAAGGGTACTTTTGCAACACCGAAAAACGAAATTATACCGTACGAATATGATGGAGAAAGTTGAAGCATATGTGCCAAAAAATAAAGTAAGAATTGTAACTGCTGCGTCCCTTTTTGACGGACATGATGCTGCAATTAATATTATGCGAAGAATCATTCAGAGCACTGGATGCGAAGTGATTCATTTGGGGCATGACCGCTCTGTTGAGGAAGTTGTGAATTGTGCAATTCAAGAGGATGCACAAGCAATTGCAATGACATCATATCAAGGTGGTCACAACGAATATTTTAAATACATGTACGATTTACTGCAGGAGAAAGGAGCTCCTCAGATAAAAATATTTGGAGGAGGAGGAGGTACAATTCTTCCAACTGAAATCAAAGAATTAGAAGCGTACGGAATTGAACGAATTTATCACCCAGATGATGGACGTGCGCTTGGATTACAGGGAATGATTAATGATTTGATTAAACGATGTGATTTCCCTGTAGGAGATAAGTTGATTGGTGAACTTACTCTAGTTAAAGAGAAATATGCACCAACAATAGCAAGACTTATCTCTGCAGCTGAGAATTATCCTGAAGAATCAGCAAAAAAAATCGAAGAGGTTCACCAAATGGCTGAAAAGGTTGCTGTCCCAGTTTTAGGGATAACAGGTACTGGTGGTTCTGGAAAATCTTCATTGGTGGATGAGTTGGTACGAAGATTTTTAGTTGATTTTCCTGAAAAAACAATTGCTGTAGTTTCTGTTGATCCATCAAAGCGAAAAACAGGCGGGGCACTTTTGGGAGATAGAATCCGAATGAATTCCATTAAAAATGATCGTGTATACATGCGTTCTTTGGCAACAAGACAATCAAACCTAGCATTGTCTAAGCATGTAGCTGAAGCATTAACAATATTGAAAGCAGCTGAATATGACTTAATTATTCTAGAAACATCTGGGATTGGACAGTCCGATACTGAAATTCTTGAGCATTCGGATCTTTCGCTGTATGTTATGACACCTGAGTATGGTGCTGCAACCCAATTGGAGAAGATTGATATGTTAGATTTTGCAGATGTAATTGCATTGAATAAATTTGATAAACGAGGAGCTTTAGATGCATTGAGAGATGTACGAAAGCAATACCAAAGAAACCATAACTTATGGGATGAGAACACAGATAGTATGCCAGTTCATGGTACAATTGCCTCTCAATTTAGCGATCCAGGAATGAATACCTTGTACAAGGTTATTATGGATTTAATGGTGAAGAAAACAAATGCAGATTTAACTTCTACATTTGAAATTACGCAAGAAATGTCTGAAAAGATTTTTGTTATTCCACCAGAAAGAACAAGATACTTATCCGAAATTTCAGAGAACAATCGAGCTTATGATCGTTGGGTCAAAGAACAAGTGTTGGTTGCTGATAGATTGTGGGGAATTAATTCTTCATTGGAAACGATGAGAAGCTCTGATATCGAAGATAAAGACAGAATAATAAAAGGACTAGAAGAAGCTTTTCACAATGAGAAATTAAATTTTGATCCTAAAAATTGGGAATTAATTGAAAATTGGACGGCAAAAAAGAAAATGTACATTGATCCTGTTTTTAAATTTAAAGTAAGAGACAAGGAATTATCAATTGAAACGTATACAACATCATTGTCGGGATCTCAAATTCCAAAAATTGCAATGCCTAAGTATACTGGGTGGGGTGATATTTTAAAATGGAGTCTACAAGAGAATGTGCCAGGAGAATTTCCATATACTGCCGGTCTTTTTCCATTCAAACGTGAAGGCGAAGATCCAACACGTATGTTTGCAGGAGAAGGTGGACCAGAAAGAACAAATAGAAGATTTCATTATGTTAGTAAAGGTCTGCCAGCAAAACGATTGTCAACGGCTTTTGATTCGGTGACTTTATATGGTAATAATCCTGATGTACGTCCTGATATTTATGGGAAGATTGGAAACTCTGGGGTTTCTATTTGTTGTTTAGATGATGCGAAAAAACTATATTCAGGATTCGATTTGTCTAATCCAATGACTTCTGTTTCAATGACTATAAATGGACCTGCACCGATGATGCTAGGTTTCTTTATGAATGCTGCAATCGATCAAAATTGTGAGAAATACATTAAGGAAAATGGACTTGAAAAAGAAGTCACAGCTAAAATAGAAACAATTTATTCAAGTAAAAAAACAAAACGTCCATTTTACCAAGGAGAATTGCCAAAAGGTAATGATGGTTTGGGACTGTTTTTATTAGGAGTAAGTGGGGATCAAGTATTGCCAGAAAATGTATATCACAAAATTAAAGTGAAGACTTTAACTCAAGTAAGAGGAACTGTTCAGGCGGATATATTAAAAGAAGATCAAGCACAAAATACGTGTATATTTTCAACAGAGTTTGCGTTGCGTTTAATGGGTGATGTTCAAGAGTATTTCATTAAAAACGCTGTGCGCAATTTTTATTCTGTTTCAATTTCTGGCTATCATATCGCAGAAGCTGGAGCAAATCCTATTACGCAACTTGGTTTCACTTTAGCAAACGGATTTACGTATGTTGAATATTACCTCAGCAGAGGTATGAATATTAATGATTTTGGTCCAAATTTATCATTTTTCTTTTCCAATGGAATTGATCCTGAATATGCTGTAATTGGTCGTGTTGCGAGAAGATTATGGGCGAAAGCTTTAGGGAAGAAATATGGAGCTAATGCGAGAGCACAAATGCTTAAGTACCACATACAGACATCCGGTCGATCATTGCATGCTCAAGAAATAGATTTTAATGACATTCGTACAACTCTGCAAGCGTTGTATGCGATATACGATAATTGTAATTCATTGCATACAAATGCTTATGATGAAGCAATTACAACACCAACTGAAGAATCTGTTCGACGCGCAATGGCGATTCAATTGATTATCAATAAAGAACTTGGATTGACTAAAAATGAAAACCCGTTGCAAGGAGCTTTCATTATTGAAGAATTAACAGACCTTGTTGAAGAAGCAGTGTTGCTAGAGTTTGATAGAATTACTGAACGAGGAGGAGTGTTAGGAGCAATGGAAACTATGTATCAACGTTCTAAAATTCAAGAGGAGTCATTGTATTATGAAACTTTAAAGCATACAGGGGAATTTCCAATTATTGGAGTAAATACATTTTTAAGCAAACAAGGTTCTCCAACTGTGATACCGAAGGAGGTTGTTCGGGCAACAGAAAAGGAGAAAGCATATCAAATTGAGATGCTTGTTGAATTAAAGAAAACGTTCGGAGATAAGTCTGCTATAAGTATTAAAAATGTACAAAATGCTGCAGTCCAGAACGAAAATATGTTTGAACAACTGATGGAAACGTGTAAATATGCATCAATTGGAGACGTTACAGCTGCTTTATTTGATGTAGGTGGCCAATACCGCAGAAATATGTAATCAGCAACTTTTAGATTCTGTCAAGCACATATTTAATCAGTTTCATCATATGTGGCTTATAATCTTTTGTGAATTCATTGTTTGGACGATTTGCAATTCCTAAACAAATTGTTGCACAATTATGGCCTAGCGCTTTTCCTAAAGCGAATAGAGCAGAACTTTCCATCTCAAAGTTCGTAATCTTATGTTCATCAAGCTCGAAAGACGTTAATCTGTCTTTTAAAGCATCAGAACTATTATTCAATCTTAATTGACGACCTTGAGGACCATAGAACCCGCTACTAGTGATCGTAATTCCTTCAATTGTTTCGTCAGAGGAAAGTTTATTAAATATTTTATCATTTGCGCTAGATGTGTACGTCTTTATTTCTTTGGGCAGATTGATGTAATCGTTAACTTTCTTGTTGATTTCGGATTCTTCCGCAGTTTCTTTGATGTCATAGAAATGCGCAACATTATCTAAACCAAAAGCAAATGTCGTGAGAATGTAGGAGTGAATTGGGACGTTTGCTTGCAATATTCCACAAGTACCAATTCGAATTAAGTCAAGCTGAGTATTTTCGGCCTTATCAACTCGATTTATCAAATCAATATTTGCTAACGCATCAAGTTCGTTGATTGTGATATCAATATTATCTGTACCGATTCCGGTCGAAATTACAGAAATTCTGTTCTTATTATACATTCCTGTTTTGCAAGCAAATTCTCTATGTTGAGAAGAATGCTCTATAGAATCGAAATAAGAAGCAACAAGATCAACGCGATCTTGATCTCCAACAAGAATTATTTTTTTTGAAATTTGATTAGGAGAAAGGGCTAAATGATAAACTTGCCCTTTATCATTCAAAACAAGTTCTGAAGCAGGATATTGCATAATTAGAATTCAATTTAAAGTGTAAAAGAAACGTCGTCTTATTCGATGTACGTTCAGGTAATAAATTTTAGAGTCCGATACTACCAAATACTTTTTGTAAAAGATCACTTACTCTAGCCATCGGGTCTTTTCTGATTTTATTTTCCTCAATAGCTACCATTTTGAAAAGGCCAGAAATCGCTCTTTCAGTAATATATTGATTCAAATCAGGATTAATTTTATCTCCACCTGTAAAGTTCATTGCCGTATTATATCTCGTAACAATTGGGTTCCATACATCCGTCAATTTTACTTTAGATATTGCCGCTTCAACTTTTGGTGTGAATGCACTAATAAGCGCTGCATTTGTATTATCTGATAGAAATTTTGTTGCTGCGCCTTCTCCACCCTTTAAAATTGAAAATCCATCTTGAATACTCATGCCGATAATGGCATCTTTAAAAATAGGGAGAGCTTCTTTAGTTGCCTCTTCGGCAGCACGATTTAAAGTTGTTTCAAATTTATCAACTTGTCCGTCAAGTCCCCAATCAAGTGCTTTTTGTTTAACCTTGATAGCTTCATCTGGAAAAGGAAGACGAATACTTGAATTTTTCAGGAAACCATCAGTAACAGAAGTCAAGCTAACCGAGTTTATTATTCCAACAGTTAATGCTTCTTTTAGCCCAGAGATTACTTCACCGTTTGTAAGTGAAGGTGTGCTTGTAGATGTGTCTTCTGTTAATAAAGCGTTTGCGGCTTCTTCTAGGACATCACATGATGTGAAAAAAAAAGTAGATAGAAACGTGATTGATAACAATAAGTTTTTCATTGAATTGATTTTTGTAAACATAATAACTATTTACAGAAAAATACAATTATAGTACCAAACTCTAGAAATTCGTGTAACTCTAACTTATTGCGGAGAAATATTACTAGCACCCCTTAATATCGTAAAAGACCCTTTAAATGTCCTGCGGTCATCTTGAAACGGAGATTTAACAACTGCTGTCCAAATGTATGTGTTATTCATCATTGGAAGACCTTTATAAGTTCCATCCCATCCAACAGATGGATCATGGTTTTCCCAAATGACTTCCCCCCATCTATTATAAATGATCAATTCAAAATCGTAAATATCTATTCCAGAAATGATAGGCATCCAAACTTGATTCAATTCATTTCCGTCTGGTGTGAATGCATTTGGAGCAAAGAATAAAACATCTTCTATTACATTTAGTAAATATGTTGTTGTATCAATGCAACCTCTTTCTGTTGTTGCGATTAAGGTTATTGGATAGGTTCCTAATTCTCCGTCAGGAAACATAAAAACAGGATTTGGAATACCACTAGATGTTGGAGTAGACCCAGGACTTATCCATTGCCAATCAATTACATTAAAAGAAGATTTATCTTGCAGTGAAATAGTAGTTTCAAATATTGTTGTGGGATTACTTGAGAAATTAAAATCAGCAGTTGGAGAGGGTAACACTTCAAATAAATTTTCTAATGTATCAACATAAACACATCCAAAAATAGAAGTAACTGTTAAGGTTAGTGTTTGAAAACCATTTTGATTGTAATAATGCGATGTTGAGTCAGAACCATTTACTAACTCATTATGGGTGATGTTATTGTCAAATTCCCAAAATGTATTTGCAATTTCCAAAGAGTTTGAGGATGTATTAGCGAAGTAAAATGTATCGGGAACACATTTGACTAATTCATCAGGAACTGCCATTGGTATAATTGGCGTAGGGAAAAATATCATTGTACATTCTTGTGAAGAAGGTGATCCGCATGCTTCCGTAATTGTTACACAATAATTGGTGTTTGTAAGATCTGGATCAACAATAATATTTGAACCAAAACCAATTGATTCGTTTTCTTCAAACCATTCAAAAGTATAAGGAGAAGAACCTCCTGTTCCAGTTACACTTAACATGATGGCATCTTCTGGACAAATTTGTGTATTAGGAGTTAGAGCTGAAATAGATAATGGAGGTGGTTGATTTAAAGTTCCATCAATTGTTATAATGCAGCCGTTAAAGTCAGTTATAGTAACAGTATGTGGCCCAACAATTAAATCATTTGCTATATTGGTTATAGAACTTGAATTGTCCCAAGAGTAGCTATATGGCGGTGTACCTTGTGTAACATTAACTTCAATCATACCATCGTTTCCACTGTTACAAGTTACGTCGGTTTGACTAGTAATAGTCCCAATCATACCAGGTATTTCAGTTACTGTCACCAATACGACACCAAAACAACCAACATCTGAAGTAATTGTACAGGAATAATTGCCTGCAGTTAATCCAATTGCTGTTTGAGTAGTTTGTGCAGATGGATCATCCCATAAATAAGTTATATTTCCTAACGCAGGAATCATTTCAGCAAATGCAGTTCCGTCATTACCCCCTGGACATGAAACTATTGTAGTTGACCCTTGAAAGGCAGCAGGTAAATCACCGACAGTGACATTAGCCGTTGATAAACAGCCATTTCCATCTATCATGTTTACAGTGTATGTTCCTGCTGTAACGCCAGTTACAGTTTGCCCCATAACACCAAGTCCAGGCCAGTCATATGTATAGATAGGAATTCCAGCTAATGGCATTGCTGTTACTTCACCGATGCCACTAGAGCATATATCGTCAATAGCGATTGCGTTTACAGCCGAAGAAACACCTGTAATAAAAGTTGTATCAGAAGTTCCTCCGATGGGTCCGCAGCCTGTCCCTGCTGCAGTTAAAAAGTAGCCAGTTATACCTGGTGTAACAGAGTTTATTACGAGAATTCCGTTGTTATATGGTTCGACTGTATTGTTGGCTGTGTTGCCCCAAGCAAAAGTTGAAGTTGGGCTAATAAAGGTAGTATAAGGAATGTCAGAAATTGTATAATTTGAAGTGTTTACCGGGGAAGTTGGAGTCCATATTTTAGCTTCTTGAAAAGCCGCCCATATTTCATTATTTCTACCTGGAGTTATATGAGCTACTGTACCCGGTTGATTTTGAGATCCTTGAATAGCTAAACCACCATTCCAAGTCGCTACAATAGGCTTATTACCTATATGAAATTCGAAACTATTTGCTGTTTCATTTATTATGATCCCCATATAGCTACATTCTCCAGCGTTTGCACCGAAAGCAATAATATCTTTGTAGAGAATTAATAATTTTCTATTTGGAGCAGTTCCTACAGTTTCAGTTCTAACTTCTCCGATAGGAGAAGCAAAACCACTCGGGTTCATATCATGATAGGCAGGCATTAATGTATTCATGCCATCATCAAAACCAGGAGTAGGAAGCATTCCAACTGCTCCAAGAGCCCATGGACAGTAGCCTCCGGCCTTTGATAAGTCAAAAGTAACTACACCGTTCGAACCGACAACACATTGTGTGTATGTATTGCCATAAAATTCAAATGAGAATCCAATATTAACCACATTAGAATATGAATCGTCTGTTAATGTATGTAGCGTTGATAAATTAGATAGACCAATAAAACTTCCAGGACCTGAACCAGGATTGCAATCTTCTATTGTAACACTAGAGCCGATACAAACACTGGCATCATTTCCTAAGCATATATTTTGAGCATTAACGTAATTTTGGTTAATGCATGAAAATAACAAGAATAACAGAAATAAAATATTCTTTTTCATAAGCTAATTTAGATAAACTTAATTCTTAGACGTTACTTAATGCAAAAAGTTGCTAAATAAGTGGTCTGATAGTTTTCTATATTTTTATTTGAAAATAAAAGTAACTAAATTATTAGTTAATTAAGGCAATAAAAAAGATAAAAAAGAACTATTAAAATTCATTTAGGAATACAAATATAGCTCCAAAAAATCTAATGTTTTTATTGAAAAAAATATATACATTTGCCGCTATAATTCAAACAAAAGAAAATGTCAAATAAATACCAAGCTCAAATTGATGCATTCATGGAAAAAGTGAAAGCTTCTAATGGTCATGAAACTGAATTTTTACAAGCTGTACAGGAAGTTGCTGAAGCTGTAGTTCCTCTTATTGAAGAAACTCCAAGATACAAAGACGCAAAAATTCTGGATCGTATGGTAGAGCCCGAGAGAACTATAATGTTTAGGGTTCCATGGATTGACGATAGCGGAGAGGTTCAAATTAATAGAGGATTTAGAGTAGAGTTTAATTCTGCAATAGGACCATATAAAGGCGGTTTAAGATTTCATCCTTCTGTAAACTTGTCGATTTTGAAATTTTTAGGTTTTGAGCAGGTTTTTAAAAATTCACTTACTACATTGCCTATGGGTGGTGGTAAAGGTGGATCTGATTTTAACCCAAAAGGAAAGTCAGATAACGAAGTAATGAAATTTTGCCAATCGTTTATGACCGAGTTATGTAGACACATTGGTCCAAATACAGATGTGCCAGCTGGAGATATCGGTGTTGGTGGCAGAGAGATTGGCTATATGTTTGGTCAGTATAAAAGAATTAGAAATGAATTTACAGGAATATTAACAGGTAAAGGTAGAAATTGGGGTGGATCTCTAATTAGACCTGAAGCTACGGGTTATGGGACAGTATATTTCGCAAAAGAAATGCTGGCAACTAAAGGTGATTCTTTTCAAGGGAAAGCAGTTGCTATTTCTGGATCAGGAAATGTTGCTCAATATGCTTGTGAAAAAGTAACAGAACTAGGGGGTAAAGTTCTAACAATGTCAGACTCAAAAGGTTTTATATTTGATGAAGATGGAATCAATGCAGATAAATTAGCATGGATTATGGATTTGAAGAATAACAGAAGAGGTAGAATCAAAGAATACACAAATGAGTTTCCTAGTGCAACATATACAGAGGGAGCAAGACCTTGGGGTACAATTTGTGATGTTGCTCTTCCTTGCGCAACTCAGAATGAATTAGATGCTAGTGAAGCAACTACTTTATTGAATAATGGTTGTATGTGTGTTGTTGAAGGGGCAAATATGCCTTCAACTCCAGCTGCAATTGAAAAGTTTACAGAAGGCAAAATATTATTTGCACCAGGTAAAGCATCAAATGCAGGTGGCGTTGCAACTTCTGGATTAGAGATGTCTCAAAATTCATTACGATTGTCTTGGAAAGCTGAAGAAGTTGATGAAAAATTACATGCAATTATGATTTCGATTCATGAAGCTTGCGTCAAATATGGTACAGAAAACGGATATACTGATTATGTAAAAGGGGCAAACATTGCTGGATTTATTAAAGTAGCCGATTCAATGTTGGACCAAGGATTGGTTTAAGCGTAATAAGATTAATAGTGAAGGTCGTTAATTAATTAACGACCTTTTTTTATTGCTCATTTCTTTTTTGAAGTATTCTAATTGTTAGCTTTGTTCTTGCATTATGCTCATGTTATGACAGTAAAAGATAAAAGAACAATTACCTATAATCGCCAAGGATTTGATGATTCTGAATTACTATCTATTTATAGACAGATTCTTAAACCAAGACTTATTGAAGAGAAGATGATGATTCTTTTGCGGCAAGGGAAAATTTCCAAGTGGTTTTCAGGTTGGGGACAGGAAGCTATTTCAGTTGGCACAGTAATCGGCATGAAAAAGGAAGAATACATCTTTCCAATGCATAGGAATTTAGGTGTTTTTACAACTCGTGAGATACCTTTAAATAGACTATTTGCTCAATTTCAAGGGAAAATGTCTGGTTTCACAAAAGGACGAGATCGCTCATTTCATTTTGGGACCCAAGAATATAATATTGTAGGTATGATATCGCATCTTGGTCCTCAATTAGCTCTTGCAGGAGGGGTAGCTTTAGCATCTAATATTAGAGATGAGAAAAAGGCAACAATAGTATTTACTGGAGATGGTGGTGCGAGTGAAGGTGATTTTCATGAAGCATTAAATGTAGCATCAGTATGGGATTTACCAGTTATTTTTGCAATCGAGAATAATTGTTGGGGATTGTCAACTCCTTCGAAAGAGCAATTTAAATGTGAACAATTTATCGATAAAGGAATTGGCTATGGAATGGAAGCTGTTCAGGTTAATGGAAACAATATTCTAGAAGTTATAACAACAGTTAGAGCCTTGGCTGAGAAAATGAGAAAGGATCCCAAACCTGTGTTACTTGAATTTATGACTTTCAGAATGAGAGGGCATGAAGAAGCATCCGGAACAAAATATTATCCTGAAGGAATTCAAGACCAATGGGAAGAATTCGACCCTTTAACGAATTATACAAACTTTCTTAAGAAGGAAGGAATATTGACAAACGATATAGAGGAAGGGTATAGAAAAGAAATTAAAAAAGAAATCCAAGATGGATTAGATATAGCATACGCGGAAGAAGAAATTGTTCCAGATATTGAAGCTGAGTACAAAGATTTATTTTCCCCTTATGAGCAGGTTGTAAAAGAAGCTTCAGGAGACAGAACGGAAAGACGCTTTGTGGATGCTATACAAGATGGTCTTCGTCAGTCTATGGAGAAGTACGATGACCTAATAATAATGGGACAAGATGTTGCTGATTACGGTGGTGTTTTTAAAATCACGGAGGGCTTTGTTGAACAGTTTGGTAAAGATCGAGTGCGTAATACACCGATTTGTGAATCTGCAATTATTGGTGCTGGTTTAGGGTTGTCGATCGCAGGAATGAAAGCTGTTGTAGAAATGCAATTCGCTGATTTTGTTACATGCGGCTTCAATCAGATAGTGAATAATTTAGCTAAAATGCATTGGAGATGGGGACAAAATGCAGATGTAGTTGTTCGGATGCCTACTGGTGCAGGAGCAGCTGCAGGACCATTTCACTCACAAAGCAATGAAGCGTGGTTTTTTCACACACCAGGCTTAAAAATTGTATATCCTTCTTCACCACATGAAGCAAAAGGATTGCTGTCAGCAGCTATAGAAGATCCAAATCCAGTTATGTTTTTTGAACATAAATACCTGTACAGAAGTATTAGAGAAGAGATTCCAAACGATTACTATACTATAGAAATAGGAAAAGCAAACACAATAGTAAGTGGAAATGATTTGACTATTATCACATATGGCTTAGGGGTGCATTGGGCGAGGGATTATGCGAGTAATCAGACAGGCTTAAGCATTGAAATATTAGACTTAAGAACGCTTTTACCTTTGGATAAAGAGGCAATATATGCTGCAGCAAAGAAAACAGGAAGAGTGATTGTGTTGCATGAAGATTGTATGACTGGTGGTATTGGAGGAGAAATCGTTGCTTTGATATCAGAAAATTGTTTTGAGTTTTTAGATGCCCCAGTTACTAGAGTTGCTTCAATGGATACACCTGTGCCTTTTGTAGAACAGTTAGAAAAGCAGTTTTTACCAAAAGATAGGCTCGACGAAGCCATTGAAAAATTAATGAATTATTAGAACATAAAAAAAGGCGAACAGTATATGCTCGCCTTTTTCATAAGTCTTGTTTTAGTCCTTAATAACAGTATAGCCAGGGTATTTTTTCGTGTCAAAGACAAATTTGGAATCCGAAATTTCAGGATTGGCAGTGTATTTTTTTAAAATATACGTTAACACTGTGCCGTCTTTTGAACGAATCGTAACTTTTTTAAGTTCGTTTTTCATTTTAGAAATGTAGAGGATAATGGTATGGTATTCGACGCTTCCTGGATCTTTAGGGTATAATAAAATTTGATGTACGGTTTCGCCACTTAGCGTGGTTTCTTTACCATACTTGTTTTTGAAACCATCTTCCCAAATTGTCATCAACTTTCTTGGGTTAATAATGTCGTCATCTTCTTCAGCATCTGATTCGTAGACTGATTTTTCTTCTTTTACTATCGTCCATGTTTTTGCAGCGTTCGAAATAATGGTATTGTCACCAAAAGATGCGAAAAATTTATTATTTTTCACCCACCCTTTTCCAGTATCACTTGTATTCGTTTCAGTACTTTTGTTTTCAGTGCTAGCACTGAATTCAATGTAAAATGAAGTGTGGGATTTCATTTTCTTTGAAAGATTATCCAAAACTATCTGAGAACTTTGCTGTCCAAAGGATATAAATGAAAAAGACGTAATTGTTAAAAATGTAAATAATAATTTCATGTTAAATGTTTTTTCTAGATAATCAGAAACTGTGCCAAAGGTGTCAAAATTATAGTTTATCGAATAATTTTTTTAAAGTGTTTTGTTCTATATCGTGAGTACCAATATAGTTACTTATTTCGAAACCTTTATTAAGGTATGCTTTCACAACTTGTTTCTTTGATTCTTCTGTGAAAAACTCATCATTATTTCCGATAACTATGATGTTGTGACTTTCCTTATACATGTGAGCTGGCCATTCTTTATCAGGAGGAAAATCGCTTGCCCAAACAATCAATGCGTCGAATTTAATCTTTTGATCAAGCTTCCATCTTATAGCTGTTGAGCCACCCTGTGAAAAACCAAGTAAGAGACGTTTCGTAATTGGATATTTTGTTGCTAAATCAGCATCGAGGGCGTTTAGATAATTCATGTTATCATAAATGTCTGTCTCACGTGCTTCTTTTGTCATCCATGATGCACCAACTCTGCCAGAATTACCTTTTTTATAAAACCGATGCATACCTTCAGGAGCAACAATGAGAATTTCTTGATTGAGGTTTTTAAATTTCTGAATAAAGAATTTTACAAGTTGACCATATCCATGTAAAACATATAGCACGGTTTTTGCTTGTGGGTTATCATTAAGCACTTGATAACGATAAGTTTTTTTTTGAATTAATTGAAATTCCATGAACTGCAAATATAGATGGAACTTTAGAAAAATGTACATTTGCGCTATGCTAAAACACCTTCTCTTTCTAACTTCCTCATTCATAGTGATTTCTATGGGATCTTTGATTGCACAAGAGATTACCATTTTGGATAAAATAACACAAGAAAGAATCCCAAGCGTTAAAATTTATTCAACCTCTCCAAAAGTTCAACAACTCGCAAATATTGAAGGGCGATTTAATCTTGACTTTTTTATGGGTTGTGATTCTATTTATATCGATTATCGAAATTACGAGATATTAATTTTTTCATATGATCAGCTAAAGCTAATTAGATCCATTGAACTTGATGAAAAACACTTATCGGTTTCTGAAATGATTGTTTCAGCAAATCGTTGGGAACAAGATAAAGCTAAAGTTCCATCGAGAATTGTTAAGTTGAACTTAAAAGATTTAAGTGTTTTGGAACCACAAACATCTGCAGATTTATTGGAAGCCAGTGGATATGTTTTTGTCCAGAAAAGTCAATTTGCAGGTGGGTCACCACAACTTAGAGGTTTTGGGACTAATCGCGTTATGATTGTGGTCGATGGTGTTCGTATGAATAATGCGATTTTCCGATCAGGAAATCTTCAAAATATTATTTCTTTAGATGCTAATTCTCTTGAATCTGCTGAAGTTCAGTTTGGTCCAGGAGCGGTTATTTATGGTTCTGATGCTATTGGAGGGGTAATGAATTTCACAACAAAACGGCCAGTTTTCAGTCCCGATTCAACAAAAAATTACGTAAAAACATCACTTTTTTCGCGTTATTCAAGTTCAAGTAATGAATCCACTTCTAATCTAAGTTTTAGTTTAGGTAATAAAAAATGGGCTTCATTTACGGCATTTAATTATTCTAATTTTGGTGATTTGAAAGCAGGAGAACACGGTAATTCAACTTTTTTGCGCCCAAGTTATCAGTCAACTGTTAATGGAGCAGATACGACATTAGTTAATAAAACGCCAAGAATTCAAAGAGAGTCCGGTTATTCTCAATACAGCTTATTGCATAATGTAGATTTTAAACCCAGTGAAAAGTGGTTTCTCTCCTACGGTCTAAACTATTCGAAATCGTCAGATGCTCCTCGCTATGATCGATTAACTGAAGATAAAAATAATGATGGTATTCTCGACAAAGCAGAATGGTATTATGGTCCTCAAGAATGGATGATGCATAAGTTGACAATTGTAAATTCTCCAGTGAAGAATGCCTTTTATGGGCAATTAAGAATTGGCTTAGCTTACCAGAATTTTAAAGAAAGTAGACATGATAGGAAAACTGGAGCAACAACTATTAGACGACAATTTGAGGAAGTGAATGCTTTTTCTTTAAATGTTGATCTGAATAAAAAATTAAACCATAAAACAAACTTGTTTTATGGTTTAGAAGGAGTATTTAATCAGGTAAAATCAAATGCATATAGAGAAGCGAAAATTGATCAAGCTAAAATCGAAATTAATCCTAGGTACCCTGATGGCAGTACTTGGCAAACGTATGGTGTTTATGCTAATTTAGTTCATTCTATAAATGAAAAATGGGATATTAATGGAGGTATTCGCTTTTCAATCTATGATATCAAGGCATCTTTTGATACAACATTATTCACATATCCTGTAACAGCGATAACAAATAACAATAGCGCCATGAACGGTAGTGCAGGTTTAGTTTATAACCCAAATATGAGAACACAATTTTATGTTAATGCATCCACTGGATTTAGAGCCCCCAACATTGATGACATTGGTAAAGTGTTTGATTCCGAACCTGGTATCGTTATTGTGCCAAATATTAATCTGAAACCAGAATATGCTTACAACGCTGAAGTTGGTTTTGTGAAAATGTTTAAAGGCATATTTAAAGTTGATGGAGCTGTTTATTATACCTATTTGGAGGATGCCTTGGCTCGCTCTTCTTTTACTTTTGATGGCCAGGATAGTATTTTATATGAAGGTGTTTTAAGCCAAGTTGTGGCTGTTCAAAACGTTAGTGATGCATATGTGTACGGAATTCAAGGAGGTGTCGAATTCTCAATTGCAAAGGGTTTAACATTAAAAAGTTCCATTAGTTATCAGAAAGGTTTTGAGTATAGCTTAGACAGTGCTCGTTATTTTCCTAAATCACATGTTGCGCCTACTTTTGGGCGAACGGCTTTAGCTTATAAACGAAGACATATGCATCTTGAGTTTTATGTAGTTTACCAAGCAGAAGTTAAAAACAAGGATTTTCCATTGGGTGACTTAGATGATTTAGTTTATGCAAGAGATGAAAGTGGTTTAGCATTTACTCCATCATGGTACACAATTAATCTAAAAGGAGCTTACTTTTTCAATAAGCATATTTCACTTAACGCAGGACTTGAGAATATTACCAATCAATTGTATCGCACGTTTGGATCTGGAATATCGGCTTCAGGTTTGAATGCGACAATTTCAATTAAAGCAATATTTTAGTCCTTTTTTAAGCTATTATTGGTCTTTCTTTGTGTAGTATTTCCGTTGATTTGAATTGAAAAACCATCTTCGCTCGAGTAGGTCAGTCTTTTTTATCTCGGGATTGTATGAATAGACTTTTTCTGGATCGTCAAATTTAACTTTCTCTAATTCTCCCGTGTAAATGAGAATGTCTTTTACCAAAGAGTAACTTCCTTGGCTATATTCAATTGAAATAGCATGGTTTTCAATATCTCCCAAGCCATCATAAAGCATTATTTCAAATATTTCCCTTGGCTGTTCGTCGTAAAGTGTGAAAAATCTTCGAAATGAAGCATTATCTAGTTTGAAATCAACCATAAAGTCATTGAATGACTCACTACGAAGGTGTTCAAAACTTACTTTAAGTTTACCTTTAGCACTAGATGGTATGGGAATCGCTGTACTGATATTCTTTGTATCGCCATTCATGTAGAAAATAAAATTGAAAGTCCCCATGAATCCTGATGAAGCACTCTTTGCCATTCTCTTTCTCTCTATTGCCTCATTAATTGCAAAGTCTAAACGATTAACAGTAATGATAAAGTCTAAACTATCGTCTCCGTTAATTTCTCCTTTGAATATTTGATACGTGTATTTTTCTGTTGCAGGGATTTTTAAATTAGCCTCTATATGTCGAGTAATTCTTTGTTCAATTGTTTCAAAAACTACAGCGTCAATATTTTTTTTAGCTGTTTCCGAAGACTTGTCGCTATCGCAAGAAAACATAATCAGAATAATTATACTATAAAATAAATATTTCATAAGTGTAAATTTAATGAACCATCTCTTAAAATCAATTATTTTAGCGAAATGGAACTTAATATGGCGATTTCTTGGGAAAAGTTTTTGGAGAAAGAATTTTCAAAAGACTACTTTAAAGCACTTTCTTCATTCATTGCTTCTGAAAGAAAAGAAAATCCAAATTCAATATTTCCCGATGAAAATAAAGTTTTTGAAGCCTTGAAAAACTGTAGTTTAGAAAAAGTCAAAGTTGTTATTATTGGACAAGATCCTTACCCATCGAAAGGGCATGCTAATGGTTTATGCTTTTCTGTAACGAAAGAAGTAACGCCTTTACCGAAAAGTTTAAAGAATATTTTTAAAGAATTGTATTCAGATGTCGGCGTTCAAAAATCAGATGGAGATTTATTATCATGGGCAAAACAAGGAGTTCTACTCTTAAATACGGTGTTAACTGTTCGTGAAAGCGAAGCAGGCAGCCACGCAAATCGAGGTTGGGAAATATTCACAGATGCCATTATTATTGAATTGATGAAAGAAAGAAAAAATATTGTTTTCATTCTATGGGGAGCAAAGGCTCAAAAAAAAGGGAGTCAAGTCGATGAGAGAACTCATTTCATTATAAAATCACCTCATCCTTCCCCTTTATCATCATATCGCGGCTTTTTTGGTAGTCGACCTTTTAGTCAAGTAAACGATTACCTTCTCTCTATTGGAGAAAGTACTATTGATTGGTGATTTTAGAGAGAATTCAGAATTATTTGAGTGTTCATTTTTAACATATATCAGGGATGAGTTTTGATTTACAAATGGCTTATTCTTCTTACATTTGTAGCTATGAAAATTGAAAATGACTTATTACTTAGAGCTGCAAGAGGTGAGGATATTGAGAGATATCCAGTGTGGTTAATGCGTCAAGCAGGTCGGATTCTACCTGAATACAGAGCAGTAAGAGGAGCTTTGTCTGGATTTAAAGAACTTGTTGAAACGCCAGAACGAGCAGCTGAAGTCACAATTCAACCTATTGATATTCTTGGAGTTGATGCGGCAATTATTTTTTCTGATATATTGGTTGTTCCTGAAGCGATGGGACTTGAATATCAATTAATAGAAAAGAAAGGTCCATGGTTTGAAAAGACGATTCGTTCTACTGATGAATTGATTTATGCAAATACGAACTTTGATATCGAAGATCGATTGGGATACGTAACAGAAGCGATTAGGATAGCAAACAAAGAGCTAAATGGACGAGTACCATTGATTGGCTTCGCTGGTGCTCCCTGGACAATATTTTGCTACATGACAGAAGGACAAGGTTCAAAGACTTTTTCAGAATCAAGAAAAATTTTATATACAAATCCAACTTTGGCACACGAGTTGCTTGATCGTATCACAGAGGTAACAATTAAATATTTGAAAGCGCAAATTAATGCAGGAGCTCATATGGTACAGGTTTTTGATTCTTGGGCAGGAATATTAGGTGAACGTCAATACGAAGAATTTGGATTGAAATACATGGAACGAATTGTTAACGCAATAAACGAAGTGCCAATTACAGTTTTTGCTAAAGGTGCTTACGCTTCTGCTCATAAAATCGCAGCGTTAAATTGCAATACAATAGGAGTTGATTGGAATACTGACATGAGAACTTTTAGGGATATAGTTGGTGAGAACAAAACTTTACAAGGTAATTTAGATCCTTGTGTTCTTTATTCCTCGCACAACGAAGTAGAGAAAATGACAAATAATATGTTGAATTCATTCAAAAGTAAGAGGCATATTGTTAATTTAGGGCATGGTGTTTATCCAGACGTTGACCCTGAAAAAGTGAAAACATTTATAAATACAGTGAAGAATTTTAAAATTAAATAAGATGAAAATGAGAAATCTAATATTATCAATAACATTAGGGATGCTGTCTGTTTTTACTTTTGCTCAAGACGATGCTCAGAATTTAGTGCCAAATGGCTCCTTTGAAAGTGTTGAAAAGAAGCCGAAAAGATTGGGTAAAATAGAAAGTGCAACTGGTTGGGTTTCACCAACAGGTAGTCGTGCAGACTTATTTGTAAGCTCAAAAATGCCAGAGATTGATGTTCCGTTGAATATCTACGGTAAAGAAGTAGCAAAAGAAGGAGAAAACTATGCAGGTATTGTTGCATATTCTTATGGTGATAAATTAAAACGATCGTATCTTATGATTAAATTAGAATCTCCATTAAAGAAGGGTATGCGCTACTGTGTAAAGTATAATGCATCTTTGTCTGAGGCATCTAAATACGCTTCAAATAATGTGGGGGCAAAATTGAGTAAGAAAGCCTTTGGGACAGATTCTAAATTATCAATTATTGAAGATGCGAGCATCTTACATTTTAATAATGACAATAAAATATTCAGTGCGCGATACAATTGGACAGAAGTTTGTGGGATGTTTCGTTCTGAGGGAGGAGAGAAGTTTATAACTATAGGTAATTTTTCATCAAATGACGATACTAAGTCTGAAAGAATGAAAAAGGATACGAAAGTAAAGGTAGCCCAAATTGTTGCGGCTTATTATTATATTGATGACGTCTCTGTCAAGTTACTGGCTGAAGGAGATGTGTGTGATTGTCTTGCCGATGAAGGAAATGATGAATACTCTACATTAATTTATCAGCGAGTGGTTAACGTTACTGATGATATGAGTAGCAATGAAAAAGTAAATATGCAAAAAGTATTTTTTGCTTTCGGGAAATCAAAATTAACAACACAAGGTCAAACGACTCTGAATTTTATTGCAGAGCAATTACAAGCGAATCCAGAAGCAAAAATTGAACTATTAGGGCATAATAATCAGATGGAGGACTCCGTGGGAGTTACCAACGCTTACTATGCCGATATGGACAGCAAGCGAATTGGGACAGTGATGAAATATTTGATGTCCAAAGGTATTGCTGAATCAAGTATAATTGTATCGATGAAAGGAGATTCTATTAAAAATGAAGAGTTACTTGAAGAAGATGATGCTGAATTAAAAATGGCCAAGAATAGACGAGTTACTTTTAAGTTCCGAGATTAAATTGAATTACAGAATTTATTGAAATATTATTTCTGTAATTCAATTCTGTACTGAAAAGTAAATTAACAGCCCTGCCCCGGTGATAAGCATTTTGTTCATTGTGAGCTATTAGATTCTTAAATGCACAAAAAAATCAATCGATTTCGAAATATAAGGTACCTTCGTATTATGATTGAACTGGGCAAGCATATTGTTGAAAATCAGGTGATAGATGAGCGCCTTGTTGATTACTGTATTGGTTTATTTCCTCAGTTATCGAGTAAAAATGCAGTTAAAAAAGCATTGAAACGAAAAGAGTTGATGATTAATAATCAAATTGGTGAGTCACACATATGGGTGAAAAAAAATGATGTGATTTTATTGGTCGATAATGAAACAAATTTACCGCACCCTTTCCCTCTGGATATAGAGATTGTTTATGAAGACGAATTTCTCGTTGTGATTGATAAGCCATCTGGTATACTAGTGAATGGCAACCAGTTTCGAACTGTGGAGAATGCATTGATTGGTAAAACGAGAGTTTCAAGAGAATTGGATGCGTTCAAATGGGCAAAACCTGTTCATCGTCTTGATTCCGCCACGAGTGGATTGTTAATTTTATCAAAAACTTTATCTGCTCATCAGAAGATCGCAAAGATGTTCGAAAATCGAAAAATCGAAAAGGTTTACCATGCAATTATCATGGGAGAATTGACTAAAGAAGAAGGAATAATCGATGCTTCGTTGAATAATCTTCCAGCTGAGACAAGTTATTCATTAATTAAAAGTGTACCGTCTCTAAAAAGTGGATTCGTATCATTAATAAAGTTAATGCCAAAAACAGGGAGAACTCACCAATTGAGAATTCACTGTGCTGGAATGGGTAATCCAATCTTAGGTGATAAGCTCTACGGAGAAAAAGGAACTGTATTACTCAACAAAGGATTATTTTTAGCGGCAACAGAATTAAATTTTATTCACCCCATTTTCCAAACTGAAATAAACGTTAAAATTAAGTGCCCACCAAAGTTTGGAACACAACTACTGAAAGAACACCGAAGATGGGATAAGTTTAAAAATTAAACATCTTTAAGAATAAATGTATAATGAGTACCATTTTCTTTGGTTAGGTTAAATTCACCGTTCATTTGTTCAGTAAGAATATCGATTAATTCCAATCCAAAACTTGATTTTTCTTTACAAGGTTCTTTCCAATTACCAGTGTCAGAATAGTTGAACCTATATGTGTCGGAGTCTTTTTGAATTTGGATATTAATTTCAAATTGCTCAGATTCACTAATTCCATGTTTTATCGAGTTTGAGACCAATTCGTTAATAAGCAACCCCAAAGGAACAATCGTATTCAAATTAATATCTATAATTTTAACATCAATAATTAATTCGATTTTATTGTCATAAATAGAAAAAGTATTAATAAGGTCATTCGTAAGTTCTTCAATATAAGATTGTAGGTCAATTTTAGAAATTTCTTTGTTAGCATATAGTCTTTGATGAATGAGTGACATCGCCATAATTCGATTAATTGCCTCCTTAAATTCAGCCTCACCCTCCGAAGTTTTCATTTCATTGCTTTGCATACGCAGCAAGCTGATAATTATTTGAAGATTATTTTTAACCCGGTGATGAATCTCTTTTATTAACGTTTCATTGTCTTTACTCTTAGTCAAAATAATATTGTTTTGTTCTTCCAAATTATCGTTAAAAATTTTCAATTCATTTTCCGAATGTTGTTGAAGCTTGATAAATTGTTGAAGTAAATAACTAATAATTAAGAAGGCAAAAGCCACTTCTACTAAATCAGCTATTAATTCCGACATGCTTTTGATTTGGAGAATTTCAATGTGGGTATTCAAAGTAAAGAAAAAGAAGTATATAATTCCTAATATACTTAGAAACACAAAGAAGTACCCTTCTTTTTTTCCTAGACCAATAAATGCGATTAATATACAAATGGTTAACCAAAGAAAATCAACATAGTGCGTGAAGTCTAAAATAGTATTCATTGCGATATTGATAATGACGGTTCCTCCGGCCGAACAAAGCCAAAATACTGGCCTAACATTCAACGTTTTATTTAAATAAAATAATGCCGAACCACCAATGATAATAACTAAAATTAACGGGGGTAAAGCATGAGGGTTTGTAATGGCAAAAACAATTATTAAAATACTAGAGACAATAGATAGTGATAAGCAAATACGCCAAGCGAGCATAAATTGTCCCTTCTTTACATAGCCAATAATTAATGATGTGTCAGGGGAGAAGATACTCATGTGATTGGGCTGCCATTTAGATCGGTTGTTAATACTTCGCTCATGTAATCTAAGAATGGTCGCATTGTTTTAAATGTATTATCGGCTAATTGAGCAAAATTCTTTGATAATACTTCTTTATCGGTAAAATTCCGCCAAACAATAAACTGTTTAAACCTCAATAAATCGATAGCTTCATGATCTTTTGGGAACCCTTTAGGTGCAGTTTTAAGCTGTTCTCCTTTTAATTCATCAAAAGTTGCAACGAAATTTTTATTCGAAATAATACTGCGCAATTCTGAATTATCTATTGCTATGTCTTCTCTTATTCTAAGTAAATCTTCTTTATTTGGATTCCAAAAACCACCTGCAATCATAGAATTGTTTCCTGGAGCGATGTGAAAATAATAACCTCCGCGTAATTGTTTAGTTGCACGTTTAAATCCTCCTGCCCAATGTGTCTTATAAGGATCTTTATTCTTTGAAAATCGAACATCACGATAGATTCGGTAAAGACTTTTCTTGCCGTTTAAAGTCTCAATGTTGTCATGTTTATTGACCCTTAAAAGTAAGTCATCTGCAAAATCAATCATATTTTGATGCTGCTTGAGATATTCTTCTTTATTCTCAGCGAACCACTCACGGTTGTTGTTTACGGCGATTTTATTTAAGTAATCAAAATTTGCAGAAGAAATTTTAGACATCTTTTATCATTTTGACAACAATATAAAACTATGTTGAATAGCATCAAAGTGATTATAGATTAAAATGTTTTTTTTGCTTTTAGTCTTTTCTGTTTCGCAGTGTTATGAATGATAAATCAGTTATTGTCTTGTTAAGAATATGAGCTATTCTGCTCACCGTAATTACATATATATTGCCTTTTATTGTGAGTTTTATTCTGTTGAAAATTTATGCAATGAGCTTAAATAGTCAGAGTCCACCCTCATCTAATTTTTAGGAAAACTGCCTTAATGTCAGATTATTCAAATTGGCTTGGTTTTCGATAATTCGAATGTATGAGTAAAAACAAAGTTTCCATTAGCTGGGCGTTGAAAGAATATGCTTGGCCAAGAAAAAAACTGATTGCTATTGGATTGTTATTAATCGTAATAAAGAGCTTAGCTGGTTTGGTAATGCCTTTTATCACCAAAGAATTGGTAGATGATGTTTTCCCAAATCAAGACTTAGACTTATTGTATATTCTTTTGATTTATTTAGCATCTGCTATTACCATTCAGGCGATAACTTCGTTTGCGTTAACAAGGTTATTAAGTGTAGAAGCACAAAAGTTGATTTCTGAATTGAGAGCAAAAGTTCAACGAAAATTATTAAAATTACCGATCAGCTTCTTTGATAATAACAAATCCGGGGCATTGGTGTCACGTGTTATGTCAGACGTTGAAGGTGTGAGAAATTTGGTTGGAACAGGTCTAGTTCAGCTAATAGGTGGCTCATTAACTTCTATATTAGCCCTATTTTTATTGATCAAATTGAATGCAATGATGACTCTCGTAGTCTTAATTCCGGTTGCAATTTTTGCGGTTGTCATGTTAAAGGCATTTAAATATATTCGTCCAATTTTCAAGAATAGAGGTAAAATTAATGCAGAAGTGACAGGTCGTTTAACAGAAACATTGAATGGTGTCAGGGTGATTAAAGGTTTCGACGCGGAAGAACAGGAGAGTGCTATTTTCGAAAAGGGTGTAGAGCGCTTGTATTTAAATGTGAAGAAAAGTTTAACAGCGACAGCTATAATTACAAGTTCCTCAACCTTTCTGATCGGTTTAGCTTCTGCTGGAATAATGGGACTTGGAGGGTATTATGTAATGCAAAATGAAATGACAACTGGTGAATTTTTTCAGTTTATTTTCTTGCTCGGATTGCTAGTAGCGCCAATTGTGCAGATGAGTAATATTGGCAGTCAATTAACGGAAGCTCTCGCAGGTCTAGATAGAACTCAAGAATTGATGACAATGGAAGAAGAAAATGAGTCCGATGTTAGGACTGAAGTACTTGATAAGATCGAAGGAGATATGATTTTTGATGATGTTTCATTTAGCTATGAAAAAAGCAAAGAAGTGTTACATGATATATCTTTTGAGGCACCATCTGGAAGTGTAACCGCGTTGGTAGGTTCTTCAGGTTCTGGGAAGTCAACAATTGCAGGTCTCGCCGCAACATTTTTAAACCCATCTAAAGGGAAAGTGACGATTGATGGAATAGATTTATCAACAGTTAATTTAAGCAGTTACCGAAGTCTTTTAGGAGTTGTATTACAAGATGATTTCCTGTATGAAGGAACCATTAGGGAAAATATTTTATTTCCGCGCCCAGATGCAACAGAAGAGGAGTTGATTGAAGCTGTTAAAGGTGCTTATGTTAATGAATTCACTGATCGATTTGAGGATGGATTAGAAACAGTCATCGGTGAAAGGGGAGTGAAACTTTCAGGAGGACAGAAACAACGAATTTCAATTGCAAGAGCATTATTAGCAAACCCTAGAATCATTATTTTAGATGAGGCTACATCAAATCTAGATACCGAAAGCGAATCTTTTATTCAGAAGAGTTTAAGTGTATTGATGCAGAACCGAACAACCTTTGTTATTGCTCATAGATTGAGTACAATTCAACAAGCAGATCAAATTCTAGTTATTGAAGAAGGAAAAATTGAAGAAAGAGGAAAGCATGACGAATTAATAGCAAAGAAGGGAAGGTACTTTGATTTGTTTACTTACCAGAGTAGAATATAGACTATTCAGAAGATCAATCGAACTCCTCATTTTTATGAAGAATAAAGCAATTGGAAGTGAAAAAGTAAAAAAAACCTGGCCAACTAAAAAGGCAATGGAGCAGGTTTATTCAAAACGACTTTGGGGCGGTAATAAGCATGACTTTTATTCTGGAGAAGGATCACATCATCCTGATATCGTAAATCCTTATATAAATGCTTTATCATCATTTTTGACTTCTTTTGAAAGTCCACTTGTAGTTTGTGATCTCGGTTGCGGAGATTTTAATGTAGGAAAAGAATTGGTAAAACACACTGAGAGTTATATTGCGGTGGATATAGTGCAAGCTCTAATTGAAGACAACAAAGAAAAATTTAGAGAAGATAATTTAGAATTTCGTTGCTTAGATATCGCAACAGATTCTTTACCTTTTGGCGATTGCGTATTATTAAGACAGGTTCTTCAGCATTTATCGAATACTGAAATAGAACGCATACTCAGTAAATTAACTGATTATAAATATGTTATTTTAACTGAGCATATTCCGGAAGGAGAGTTTATTCCCAACAAAGAGATTATTTCAGGGCAAGGAACTAGATTAAAAAAACACAGCGGTTTAAATTTACTAGAACCACCGTTTAATTTTAAGGTAATTAACGAAAAAGAGCTATCGTCTGTTAATCTAAATGGTGTAAAAGGGCTTTTTGTAACTACCCAATATCAAATGTTTTAAGAACCTTTTTAGGGGAGTGAGAGCTGCGGAATCGATAGAATACTCACTAAGAATAAATGGCACTCATTTATAAAAAAGAAATATCTTCATTCTTAATGACAACACTGACTCTTTTCCTTTCAGAATCTTATATATCAATCAACTTGAGAAGAACATCAACGTAAGTGTTTTCTTCCGGATTCAATACTGCCAAAAACTTACACGTCGGCATTGATTCCATTTGTGCAACCCATGGAGTGACTGTATTCCGTGGGAGTTAGCTTTAGAAATAGTATTAAAACCAGTTAAAATCAATACGAAATAATCAGAATGGCTAAGAAAAATGCACGTATTTGAATTATAATATCTATTCTTATGCAACGAAGAGGTTTAAGGAAACAGTACAGAGTTTTTAGATCCCATTTTTAGTTCAGAGCAAATATAAATTAAGAATATGAAACTCAATGAAACGTAATTTAGAAATTCTCCATCTTGATAATCATACTATTGTTATAAATAAGAAATCGTCTGATATTGTGCAAGGGGACAAGACAGGAGACGAACCATTGTCAGAGAAAGTGAAGTCCTACTTGAAAATAAAATTCAATAAGCCAGGGAATGTTTTCTGTGGAGTCGTTCATCGATTAGATAGGCCAACAAGTGGAGCTTTGGTGTTTGCAAGAACAAGCAAAGCGTTGTCTCGTTTAAATCTTCAGTTCAGAGAAAAAGAAACGCAAAAGATCTACTGGGCCGTTGTTGAAAAAAAACCGAAAGAAGTTCAAGGTAAACTTATTCATTACTTAAAGAAAAATGAAAAACAAAATAAATCGTATGTGGTAGATATGGAATCCGAAGGAGCTAAAAAAGCGGTACTTAATTATAAATTAATAGGTTCTTCAGATAAGTACTTTTTATTAGAGGTAGAATTAGAAACAGGAAGACATCATCAAATCCGATGTCAGCTGGGAACGATCGGTTGTATTATTAAGGGCGATTTGAAATACGGAGCAAAGCGTTCTAATAAAGATGCATCAATTCACCTTCATGCTAGAAAATTAACCTTCCATCATCCAACAACGCACGAGGAAGTTAGTGTAACTGCTCCAGTACCGAATGACCCACTTTGGCAGTTTTTTGATAAAGATTAGATAAAACGCTCTAAAATATAACGCTTATCGACACCTTGAATAGCATCTTTAAGTATTGCAGGAGTGTATTCGCTTAGCTGTTCCTCCGTAAAGCCTAAAGTTATTCCATATTTATGTAAAAAATTCTCTTCTGAAGGGTCAACTTCTCCATCAATAACCATCATTTGAGTGAATTGAATATATCTATCAAATCGATCTTCATTTGATGTCGGCGGAATCATTGGGTAAGAATTTGGGTTATTAATAACCTCAGAAACTTGCTCTTTAGTTAAGGAAAGTCTGCTCGCTATTCGAGATAATAGTTTAACCTCACTATCGTCTATCTTGCCATCAACTCTCGCAAGCATTACTAGATTATTGAACATTCCTTTATCAGTCGATTTTTGCCCTGATTCAAATAATTCTGCAATTGTTCCCATTTAATTCTGTTTTTTTGCCCTAAAGATAGTATATCTTTAGTGAATTAAAATATTATTTTTCAATAAAGTCAACTAGTGGATATATGATTTATATCTTACGTTCTAAAATAACTCAGAGTGTGGAATGCAATTTCCAATTTATTAAGCCCAATCATTTTTTATTCCACTATTATTAACTTATGAGTTGTGTATCCCTTTTTAAGGTAATACATTCCCACAGGTTGAATAATAGGAGCAGAAGTGAATTTTGATCCATTCCCTTGAAATACTATTTTTTGAACGACTTGCCCAATTGGACTAATTAATTCAAATTCTAATGTTGTTTCTCCAATACTTTCTTTGTTCTGAATAAATACGATTTCACCAGACCTTAATATTGTTGGGTACAATTGAAATTTAGAATCTTTCAATTCATTAATACCAACCACTTGATCAATTAAAACAAAATCTTGAACATTAAATGGAACGACTAGATTTCCAGCTAAATCAACACCAGAATTTATTGTGACATCATATAATGTTGATTGAGAGGGTGAAGCTATTAACTCATAATCGAAACTATAAATCATGCTATTTACCCAACCCGAATCTGTATAATTAAGAATAGCAGGCAAACTAATAGTTGGATTAAAACTTAATCCTACGTTTAAGTCTTCGAACATCTCTTCGTCGAAGAATGCAACAACATTAAATGGGTCGTTCAATTGATCCAAAGTATAGTCGTTGGCAAATAAGTCAGTCACAGTTGGATTTTTTGTATCGATAGCAATGAAGTTCGAATCAATGAATACTTCTTGAAAATTTCCTAAAAAATCTTTCGCATTTTGTATTCTTAAATTAACAGAATCAACCTCTATACCTTCATCTAAGATTTGGAAATAAGCATGAAATGTTACTGAATCAATAAATTCACTCGAAAGAAAATCATATTGTACTGTATTTGTTAACTGCTGAGTTGATTCATGGTCTATAGAAGGCTTAAAATTGGTATCCATTTGCTCATCAAATTGGATGTCTATTTCATAAAGCGCTGTTCCAACCAAGCTATCTGAGAGTAACAATTCAGTTGGAGATGAAAATGATACAGACGGCATTTTTGTATCTACAATAAAAAACCCTGTACATGTGTATTGATTTAATGGAGTCCCGTTCCCTGAAAAAAGGTTGTCCAATTGTACTCTTGTATCTGTCGTTTCAATTGAGCTTATTAAAACATCGAAAATTACCGATAGGTTTAATGAGTCAATCCATTGAATTTGATTAACCGCTATAACAGATAAAAAAGGAGCAGGTAATAAATCAATTGTTGCAACTATTGAAGTGTCCATTGGCAAATTAAACTCAAAATCCATTGTAAGCTGAGAACCAATATCGGCTATAGTTATTACTGAATCACTGACTATTATTGAGATTAAGGCAGAATTTTCAGATGCAAAAATAGAATCAGCCAAATTAAACGCAGTAATTCCAACTTGTTCACCAATCATTCTTCCAGGAATATCATCTATTGGAGGGTGAATTCCACCCCATAGTCTAGAAAGACTGCATTGATCAGAAGCATCTCTGTATGTTGCCCATTGAAGTGTTATCGGAACACTTGGTCCATTTTCAAACAGCAAATAATCGTTTTGATTTGCTTCAAATTCTCCCAATCCACCAGGGAAATATTCAGAACCTGTCATAAACTCCATAATTTGAGCACCTGCTCTTGAAAAGGTTGAATGCCCTGACACAAAACCTGCGAATGGTGGAGTTACAAATGTTGGTCGTTGATATGGCCACCAGTTTTCAGCCAAAATCCAATCTACTCCAGCGATATCGGTTAAGGGGTCAGTGATGTATTCAGGTCCTTTCCATGTAAACAATTTAATTTTGCCTACATTTTCATTTGATGCTCCTGCTAAAGGATCACCGATTTGAACCAATTCAATATATCCAGCTAATAATGGTATTCCATTTGGATCATAACTAGCTAATAATGTGTCTGTACTTTGACCACGGTCAGCCATATAGCGAATAGCAGAGACAGGGCGGATGTAATCGTAATATCCTTTTAAGCTCCAAGAACAAATTGCAGCATCATGCATTGCACCAGAAAGCGTTAAATGTGCTTTAACATCATATTCTAAAGTATCTAAATCAACACCTAGTCCTTTCCATTTCCTTTCAAATGTAGGCTGATCGGTTACATAATGGTAAATTTCAAACCAATGCCCTGGAGGTGTTTCTGAATCAAGTCCGTCAGCCCAGAACTCAGCCAAAACTCTTGCGTAATCACCTCTTGGGACTATTTGAGGTGTGTATGGAAGTCCCGTGATTGGATTTAATGCATGACCAATACCCGGATCTCCTCCGTCCGTTAAATTATAAAATGCCGGATATTGTGAGCTGTCCGTCGGGTACCAAGTATTGTTTCCAATTGATGCTGGAGAAATATCCCACATAACACCATCGGCAGGGTCTAAATGTGATTGCCAAATAGGAACAAGAGCATGATTCCATTTATAAAAAGAGTCCCATTCAGAGGAATCCGTTAAGTTTAAATAAGCTGGCGCATTTGTATCCGCATATACTTTATACGTTTGTCCATCTCGAATTAACTCTTGATAATTAGATGCATCTAATGAAAAGGGTGTTACATCACCCCATTCAGGGGAAAGATGCTCAGGTGTACTTAGAACTGGATTTCCTGATTGATCAATTGAAGAAGTTAAAGTGATTGCTTGCCACCTATTTGGGTCTATAATATCAGGATTACCAGATTGCTCCATCACAATTGGTGGGTTAGCTCCTGTATAATAAGTATTGACATGTCCTCCCAATTCGTTTGAGCCATCTGTATAACCATATAATTGAATTTGTTCGGCTAGATAGTTCCCTAATTCTGCGGGGCCACCAGTTTCATATTGTGTAGATGTGATCGATATATCATACCCATGTAGCAGCATATAATTGTTAATCAAATTAAATGTTTGTGCATAGTCTGGTGATGTTGAATAACGGTTTTGAATAAATCGGTAAGATGCGTAAGCTATTGTAGTATTTCTTGCCTCGTCAATATCTGCGTTAATATCTGCGGGAAAATCAACTCCAGTAAACTCACAGATATAACCATTAAGCGTGTCTCCCAAAAAGTATTTTTCTTTTGAAGAATCGTATGCTGCCCATGCATCATAGCATATAATCGAATGATGAAATAAATTCCTTGCATGGATAGTTGGTCGAGCAAAATCGTTTCGGATTCCTTCCAAAATGAGTTCATTCCAGTCTCTAGCAGAGGAGTTTGTTTGGGCATTAATATTTCCTAACGAACCAAAAATCAGGAAAGTATAAACCAGTGTTATAGTGAGTAGTTTCTTCATGGGTGTATTTTTGAACATTTCTTTATTAGTAGATTTTGAAACGAATCAATTAATAGTATTTAGTTTGTCTAAAGTTAGTGACTTTTAGGTGAATCTGAGTCTTATTTTTCAATATTTGTTTCGATGAAATCAATCAGCGCATGTATGATTTTAATATGAATTTCTTGCGCTCTATCAGCAAATTCAGAGTGAGGAGCACGAATTTCTACATCACAAAGATTAGCCATTTCTCCTCCACCTTTTCCTGTGAGTCCAATAATAATCATTCTCTTTTCTTTTGCAGATTGAATTGCATTGATTATGTTTTCCGAGTTCCCTGAAGTAGATATAGCGAGTAACACATCGTCTTTTTGCCCAACTCCCTCAATAAATCGAGAGAAAATTTTGTCAAAGCCATAATCATTGCCAACACAGGTGATATGACTTGGGTCTGAAATTGAAATTGCCGCAAGAGATGCCCGATGGCCACGATAGCGACCTGTTAGCTCTTCTGCAAAATGCATTGCATCAGACATTGAACCACCGTTGCCACAACTGATTATTTTACCACCTGATTTTAAGCTATTAACGATTAATTTTCCAGCTTGCTCTATCTTTGAGAGGTTGTCTGTCGTGTTAAATTGAGCCAGTATTTCTGCTGCTTGAGAAAAATGGTCTGCTATTTGTTTAGTGCTCATTGAAAAAATATTTACGTAAAAATAAATAAATTTATGGCAGATGATAAAAATTAAATCAATTTGCTATCTTTGAAATCAGAGTCTAAATCGCTCAAAACAAATAATTATATGAAAAAAAGTTTACTAATACTCGTTTTAACATTGATTTCGTCAGTTTCATTTTCGCAAAGTAGTGATTGTTTTATGCGATTGCAGAAGGCTTTTGATTCAAGAGGAGCGAACACTGTGTCAGATGATATGCATAGAAATGTTATCATTACATACTTCCAAACAGATGGCGGATCATATTGTATTTCTGGAAAAGCACGTGTAGAGAATGGATTGATTGTTTCGATCTTCTTAGAGTATGATGATAACACATACGAATTGATGGAGGATAAGTTTTTTAGTTCTAAAAAACAACCACCTACAATTGTGAATGGAATAACAGAAATGATTCATAATGGAGATGGTGAGCGATTTAAAGTTGTTTTCATCGAACAATTGAAGCCTAAAAAGAAGTCATATAAGTCAGTAAGTTTACCAGACGATTTGTAAGGGATTAATAATTTAATGAATCCCATTCGTTTTAAATGAATGGGATTTTTTTTATGTGTACTTTTGGTTGGATGGATATATTTAAGGATAAAGTTGTTTGGGTTACCGGTGCATCATCTGGAATAGGTGAAGAAATGGCTATTCAATTAGCAAATCATGGTGCTGTTGTAGTTCTTTCTTCTCGAAATGAAGAGAAGCTAATTACTGTCAAAGATAAATTGAAACAAAAAAATAGTCACATGGTTTTGCCGCTTGATTTAGAACGTTCATCTAATTTTCAAGAATTAGCAAAAAAAGTACATACTAAGTTCGGGAAAATTGATTATCTCTTTAATAATGGAGGGCTTTCTCAACGATCGAATGCTTCAGAAACAACTTTAGAAATTGACCGAAGAATAATGGAAGTGAATTATTTTGGCAATATTAGCTTGACGAAGGCCGTCCTTCCGTATATGCAAACTCAAAAAAGTGGACATATTGTAATTATTTCGAGCATAGCAGGAAAGTTTGGATTCTTTTTAAGGAGTGCATACAGTGCTTCGAAACATGCATTGCATGGATTCTATGAGAGTTTATTACTTGAGGAGGAGAAGAATGGACTTAAGGTAACAATTGCATGTCCGGGAAAAATCAATACTGAAATCTCTGTAAATGCGCTTAACTCTTCAGGAGGTAATCATGGTAAGATGGATCACAATCAGGAAACTGGAATGTCAGCCAAGCAATGTGTGATTGAACTTTTAATTGCTGTGAGTAAAGAGAAAAAGGAAGTCCTTATTGGTAATAAAGAAATTAAGGCAGTAACCTTGAAACGATTCTTTCCAAAGTTGTTTTGGAAGATTATAAAGAAACAGCCTGAGACTTAGGATTTAGTTTTAAATAGAATCAATCATCTTTTTAACCTGCCATAGTGGATAACTCCTGATGTATAGCCGTCAAAGCCCTTTGTTAGTTCCTTATATTTGAATATTCTTGAATAATTAAAGCTAAATGGCAGAAAATCAATATACTGAAGATAATATCCGATCTCTTGATTGGAAAGAACATATTCGTTTACGCCCTGGAATGTATATTGGTAAATTGGGAGATGGGTCTTCTGCAGATGATGGGATTTATATTTTAGCGAAAGAAGTAATTGATAATTGTATCGATGAATTCGTTATGGGTAATGGGAAAACCATCGATATTAAAGTTAAAGATGGAAAGGTTATAGTTCGAGATTACGGTCGTGGAATTCCTCTTGGCAAAGTCGTTGACGTTGTTTCTAAGATAAATACAGGCGGAAAGTATGATTCAAAAGCTTTTAAAAAATCGGTTGGGTTAAACGGAGTTGGGTCGAAAGCTGTTAATGCTTTGTCTTCTCACTTTCTTGTTTATTCTGTTAGAGATGGTGAAAAGAAATCTGCAACATTCAATAGGGGGGAGCTTGTTGATGATTCAAAAATTGAAAAAACAGAAGAGAATAACGGGACATATGTAGAGTTTTATCCAGATGAAACCGTATTTAAGAAGTTTGCATTCAAGACTCCATACCTTGCAAAAATGATGTGGAATTATTGTTACCTCAATAGAGGTTTGACGATAAAAATGAATGGAGAAAAATTCTTTTCAAAGAATGGATTGAAAGATCTACTCGAAAACAACATGGATGGTGATCCGCTCTATCCGATTATTCATTTAGAAGGTGATGATATTGAGATTGCATTTACGCATGGTAAAACGTACGGCGAAGATTATTATTCATTTGTAAATGGTCAGCATACAACACAAGGAGGTACTCATCAGGGTGCTTATCGCGAGTCGATAGCAAAGGTCATTAAAGATTTTTACGGAAAAAATTATGAAGCATCCGATATTCGGCAATCAATTGTAGCGTCCATAGCTGTAAAGGTGACTGAACCTATTTTTGAATCTCAAACAAAAACGAAGCTTGGCTCATTAGAAGTAGAGCCTGAAGGTAAATCAATGCGCGCTTTCGTTAATGACTTTATAAAGGAGAAACTAGATAATTTCTTACATCGGAATCCTGCTGTGGCTGAAGTTCTAGAAAGAAAAATAAAACAATCCGAAAAAGAACGTAAAGAACTTTCGGGAATACGTAAAATAGCTAGAGACAGAGCTAAAAAGGCTAATTTGCACAATAAGAAGTTAAGAGATTGTCGTGTGCACCTTTCTGATGTGAAGGACCCATTGCATGAAGAAACGACATTGTTTATTACTGAGGGGGATTCGGCAAGTGGTTCAATTACTAAATCACGTAATGTAAAGACGCAAGCTGTTTTCTCATTAAAAGGAAAACCTTTAAATAGTTATGGGCTAACAAAAAAAGTAGTCTATGAAAATGAAGAGTTTAATTTAATCCAAGCAGCTTTAAATATAGAGGATGACATGGATGATCTTCGTTATAATAAAATTGTGATTGCCACTGATGCGGATGTCGACGGGATGCATATTCGATTATTGTTGCTTACTTTTTTTCTGCAATTCTTCCCGGATTTAATAAAAAGGAATCACGTTTATGTTTTAGAAACACCTCTTTTTAGAGTGAGAAATAAGAAAAAAACCATTTATTGCTATTCTGATCAAGAAAGACGAGACGGGCTTTCTGAGTTAGGTCAATCGGCTGAAATAACAAGGTTTAAAGGACTGGGTGAGATCTCCCCAGATGAATTTAAACACTTCATAGGTGATGACATTCGATTAGAGCCCGTTATTCTTTCCACCGATTCTTCTATTGATTCAATCTTGTCCTATTTTATGGGGAAAAACACTCCAGAAAGACAAGAATTTATCATTGATAACCTGAGAGTTGAAGGTGAAGTTGAAGATGAAAAATCTAAAACAAAAAAAAGTGATTCCCCACAGCTAGATAAAGCATTATAAAATGTCTGACGAAAACGAAGAAATAGAGAACAACGAAGAAGAAGGCATGTCAAATGATAATGCGAATCCATTTAGTGAACGAGAATTAGATGATAACATTATTCCAGTTAGTGGATTGTATGAAAACTGGTTTCTTGATTATGCGTCATATGTAATTCTTGAGAGAGCTGTACCATCTTTGCATGATGGATTAAAACCCGTACAAAGAAGAATTTTACACTCCATGAAAGAGATGGATGATGGTCGTTACAATAAAGTGGCGAACATTATTGGTAATACAATGAAGTATCATCCGCATGGAGATGCATCTATTGGAGATGCTCTAGTTCACCTTGGTCAAAAAGATATGTTGATCGATTGTCAAGGAAATTGGGGAAATACATTAACGGGAGATAGAGCTGCCGCTGCGAGATACATAGAGGCTAGAATCTCAAAATTCGCAGCTCATATCGTCTTTAACCCTAAAACAACAAATTGGCTAAAGAGTTATGATGGAAGAAATAACGAACCCGCACAGCTTCCAGTAAAATTCCCTTTACTATTGGCACAAGGCGCCGAGGGTATTGCGGTAGGAATGGCATGTAAGATTATGCCGCATAACTTTGTGGAATTAATTGATCAGTCAATTAATCATTTACGAGGTAAAAAAGTTACTATTTTCCCTGACTTTCCGAATGGAGGAATGATTGATGTGTCAAATTACAATGATGGATTAAGAGGAGGTAAAATTAGAGTTCGTGCAAAAATTAATAAGAAAGACAACAAGACTTTAATTGTTACTGAGATTCCTTATGGAACAACAACAACTTTGATTGATTCCATATTAAAAGCAAACGATAAAGGGAAAATAAAAGTCAAGAAAATTGAAGACAATACAGCTGCTTTGGCAGAAGTTGTGATTCATTTAGCTCCAGGGGTTTCTCCAGATAAAACATTAGATGCCTTGTACGCTTTTACTGATTGTGAAGTGTCGATTTCTCCAAATAGCTCTGTTATTGATGGTGATAAGCCTCGGTTTATGGGGGCAACTGAAATATTAAAAGTCAATACAGACAATACAGTTACTTTACTAAAAAAGGAATTAGAAATCCGTTTGGATGAATTAGAAAAGCAGTGGCATTTTTCAACTTTAGAGAAAATTTTCATTAATAAAGAGATGTATATTGACTTTAAGCATCACTCAGATAAAGTTACATTGTATCAATATTTGAGGGATTCTTTCAAGCCATTTAAGAAGCAATTGATTCGAGAGATATTGGATGAAGACTTGCAACGTTTGACGCAAATTCCAATGATTAGAATAACTCGTTTTGATGGTAGTAAAGCAGACGATCTTATCGTTAAGATTGAAGCTGAAATGTTAGTTGTAAAAGAAAATTTAGCCAATTTGATTGAATATGCTATTGACTATTACAAAGACTTGAAAAATAAATTTGGAAAAGGCCGAGAACGAAAAACAGAAATAAAAACATTCGATTCAATTAGTGCGAAAAAAGTAATTATTGCGAATAAAAAGCTGTACGTTGATTACGAAGAAGGCTTTGTTGGTCACAGTATTAGAAAGGCAGAGTATATCGCAGATTGTTCGGATATCGATGATGTTGTTATCTTTTTTGCTTCGGGAAAGATGATGGTGACAAAAATTGCAGATAAGAAATTTGTAGGGAAGGGCATTGTTTATGTAAATATATGGAAGAGAGGGGATAAACGCACAGTATATCATTTAATTTATCAAGATGGTAGAGGCGGTCCAGCGATGATGAAGCGATTTAATATTAACTCAATCACCAGAGATACTGAATATGATTTAACGAAAGGAACTAAAGATTCTAAAATGCTTTATTTCACAGTTCATCCAAACGGTGAGCGAGAGGTCGTAACTGTTGTATTGAGAGCTCGTCCACATTTGAAACGTCTAAAATTTGATATTGACTTAGGTGATTTATTGATCAAAGGTCGAGGAGTTGGAGGAAATAGGGTAACGAAAGAAATAGTATCAAAAATCATTCAGAAAGAGCTTGGAGGTTCTACATTAGCGGCTCGAAAAATTTGGTTTGATAAAACAGTTAGCCGCTTAAATGATGAAAGTCGAGGGCTATTCTTAGGTGATTTCAGAGGTGAAGATAAAATTTTGACGATTTATAGTTCTGGAGAATATCGTCTTTCAAAGTTTGATTTGTCGATTCATTTTGACGACGATATGGTTCATATTGAAAAATGGAATCCAGATCATCCGATTTCTGTTGTCTATTATGATGGACAGAAGGAACTATACTACTGCAAGCGCTTCTTATGCGAGGTGACTACAGATAAAAAAGTGTTATTTATTTCTGAAACAGACAATTCAACGATGAGTTTTGTCTCTACGGCCTATAAGCCACAAGCAAGAATAGTTTACAATAAACTATTGAAAACAACAAAAAAGCTACCAGATACGGTAATTCAATTGGCTGATTTTATTGATGTAAAGGGGATGAAATCTCAAGGCAATCAAATGACCAAATTAAAAGTCAAAGAAGTTGTATTGAACGTTCCTGAAGAGGGTGAAGAGCAGTGGCCGGAAATTATAATTCCAGAAAAAACAATTGAAGAATCTGTTGATGACGAACCTTCTGAAACAATGGAGTGGGATGTGTCAAAAGGCGATGATGAAAATTCTGATCAAGCGAAATTGTTTTAGTGGTTAAGATTTCTTTCTATCCTGTTGATTTTTTCTAAGTTAAGCAGTACTTTTGCAAAGAATTAATTCTGTAATTATTAGACAGAAAATAGTTGATAATGTACTAGAAATAAAAGTCGAAAAAGAAATAATATGAATACAATAATGCAACAATTAACGTCGAAAGATTACATGAGCCTAGAGGAAGAGTTCGGAGCTCATAATTATCATCCTCTTGGAGTCGTATTAAAAAGGGGAGAAGGGGTTCATGTTTGGGATGTTGAAGGAAAACAATATTATGATTTTCTTTCTGCTTACTCTGCGGTTAATCAAGGACATTGCCATCCGAAAATTGTGAATGCAATGATTGATCAAGCCAAACGATTAACGTTAACATCAAGAGCATTTTACAATGATTCTTTAGGCCCTTATGAGAAATTTATAACAGAATATTTCGGCTTTGATAAAGTTCTCCCTATGAATACAGGAGCGGAAGCAGTTGAAACAGCAATCAAATTGTGTCGTAAATGGGCATATGAAAAAAATAATATCGCAGAAGATAAAGCACAAATTATTGTGTGCGAAGGAAACTTTCATGGCAGAACAACTACTATTGTTTCATTCTCAGATGATCCAGTTGCCAGAAAGAACTTTGGTCCGTTTACACCAGGTTTTATCCGTATTCCTTACAATGATATAGATGCATTGGAGAAAGCATTGCAACAAGATAACGTTGCCGGATTCTTGGTAGAACCAATTCAAGGTGAAGCTGGTGTTTATGTTCCTTCTGAAGGTTATCTAAATAAAGCAAAAGAGTTATGTACAGCAAATAACACTTTATTTATTGCTGATGAAGTTCAAACAGGTGTAGCAAGAACAGGCCGTTTATTAGCAAGTTGTGGTAATTGTTCTTGTATAGACAAAAATTGTTCTGGAACACCAGAAGTAAAACCAGATATTTTAATTTTAGGAAAAGCGATTTCTGGAGGAGTTTACCCAGTGTCTGCTGTATTAGCAAATAATGCAATCATGGACGTTATTAAGCCCGGACAGCACGGCTCTACATTTGGCGGTAATCCTATTGCTGCTAAAGTTGTAATTGCTGCTTTAGAGGTTGTAAAAGATGAAAAACTAGCTGAGAATGCACAAATTTTAGGAGTGCTATTCAGATCTGAAATGCAAAGAATAATTGATAGTTCTGACTTAATTCTTAAAGTAAGGGGGAAAGGTTTATTGAATGCGATTATTGTGAATGACACAGAAGAATCTGATACTGCTTGGAATCTTTGCCTAGCATTAATGAAGAATGGATTACTTGCAAAACCAACGCACGGTAATATCATTCGATTTGCACCACCGTTAGTAATGACAAGAGAGGAGTTATTAGAATGTGTTGCAATTATTGAAAAGACAATTAAAGAGTTTAAAAAATAGATTAAAAGACGATCAGTTTAAATAGTCTCAGCCGTAAAACCTACTTTTGAAAGTTAAATTAACTGGGGCTCTACTATATAAAATTATTATTATTATGGCACAAAAAATAAAATTTGGTACTGATGGTTGGAGAGCAATTATCGCACAAGAATATACGGTTGATAACGTTGCTAGAGTTTCGCAAGCAACAGCTGTTTGGGTAAAAGAAAACTTTGACAATCCTTCAATTGTAATTGGGCATGATTGCAGGTTTGCTGGAGAATTATTTACAGAAACAGCAGTTAAAGTTTTTATCAATGCAGGTATCAAGGTGAAAATGGCAAAAGGATTTGTCTCGACGCCAATGGTTTCTTTAGGCAACGTGAAATTAAATGCTTCATTAGGTGTCGTTATTACTGCAAGTCATAACCCACCATCATATAATGGATATAAGTTAAAATCTGAACATGGTGGACCATTAACTCCAGGGTCAGTTCAGGAAATTGAAGATATTATTCCAGATGAGCATGGATTAGATTTAGCGAAAATATCATTGGATTCTCCACTTGTGGAAATCGTTGATTTAGAAACCATTTATGTTGATCATGTAATGGAAAACTTCGATATTGCTGCTATTGAAAATTCAGGAATGAAACTCGTTTATGACGCAATGTACGGATCAGGACAAAATGCTTTGAAAAGGATTTTACCTAACATTGAATTTTTGCATTGTGAACATAACCCTTCATTTTATGGTCAAGCACCAGAACCTATTGCGAAAAATTTAAAAGAACTAGAGGTATTAATTAATGAAACAGGAGACATTGACTGCGCTTTAGCAACTGATGGAGATGCCGATAGAATAGGATTGTATAATGGAAGCGGAGAATTTATTGATTCGCATCACATCATTTTATTATTGATTCACTATTTAGTAAAGTACAAAGGATTAACAGGGAAAGTTGCAACAGCATTCTCAACTACACCAAGAGTTAAAGTCATGGCAGATCATTACGGTCTTCCTTCTGAAGTTGTGAAGATTGGATTCAAATATATCGCCGATATTATGGTAGCAGAAGATGTACTTGTTGGTGGAGAAGAGTCAGGAGGAATAGCATGTAAAGGACATATTCCAGAAAGAGATGGAATATGGATGGGATTGATTATTTGGGAATTTATGGCAAAATCAGGAAAAACACTTGATGATTTGGTGAATGAAATCTATGAAATCGTTGGCTCATTTAAATTTGAAAGAAGTGATTTGCACATTACCGAAGAATTAAAGCAAAGTATTGTAGCAAATTGTGAGGATGGAAAATATAAGAATTTTGGAGAATACAATGTTCGTAATGTTGAAACAATTGATGGATTCAAATTCTTTTTTGATGATGATCGTTGGTTGATGATTCGAGCTTCTGGTACAGAGCCTGTTTTGAGAACATATGCTGAAGCACCAACTCTAGAAGAGGTTCGTAAAATCCTTAAAATAACAGAAGAAACAATTTGTAAATAATGAGCTCAAGCTTCGGTAAAATATTTCGACTGACAACTTTTGGTGAATCTCACGGAAAGGCTATTGGTGGAGTTATTGACGGAGTCCCTTCTGATTTCCCAATTGACATAGAACAAATTCAAGCGGAATTAGACAAACGAAAACCGGGACAATCAGCTATTGTTTCACAACGAAAGGAGTCAGATATTGTTGAAGTTTTATCTGGAATTTATGAAGGAAAAACTACGGGAGCACCGATTGGTTTTATTATTCCGAATGAAGATCAAAAAACAAAAGACTACGATCATTTAAAAGATGTGTATCGACCTTCTCATGCAGATTTCACTTATTCAAAAAAATATGGAAATAGAGATTATAGAGGGGGCGGACGCTCTTCTGCAAGAGAAACAGCTTCTAGAGTTGTAGGTGGAGCTATAGCAAAGCAGCTCTTAGCTTCAAAAGGGATAGACATTGTTGCTTATGTTGATCAAGTTGGTGCAATTAAACTTTCAGGCGAGATTGATTACAATGAGATTGACAATAATATCGTTCGATGCGCACATGCAGAAGTTGCCAAAGAAATGGAAACTTATATTAAAGAGATTAAGAAGTCTGGAGATACAGTTGGAGGAAGTATTGTTTGTGAAATTAATCATTTACCACCGGGTATTGGAGAACCTGTTTTTGATAAGCTGCATGCTGAGCTAGGAAAGGCAATGCTCTCCATAAATGCCGTAAAAGGGTTTGAATACGGTAGTGGCTTTTCTGGAATAGAAATGAAAGGCACTGAGCACAATGACTTGTTTAAACAAGATGGCTCTACGGAATCGAATCATTCAGGAGGAATTCAGGGCGGTATATCTAATGGAATGCCAATTACAATGAGAATTGCTTTCAAACCAGTTGCAACAATCATGAAAGATCAAACAACATTGAATTCGAAAGATGAAATTATTGATTTACAAGGAAAGGGGAGACATGATCCCTGTGTTGTTCCAAGAGCAGTTGTGATAGTTGAAGCAATGGCGGCAATGGTCGCCTTGGATATGATGATGCGTAATACTAGTTTTTAGTATTTTCCTTTTTTTAAGAATCCAAGATAATATTTACCAAAATCCTTGATAATGGATGCAAATCGGAGTGTCAAATCAATCGCAATCATTGGAGGAGGTGCATCTGCATTGTTCTTTGCGGCTGCAATTGATCCGGATAAATTTGATGTTACTATATATGAGAAGAACAAAACACTCGGACGCAAATTTTTGGTAGCTGGTGATGGTGGTTTCAATTTGACACATTCTGAGTCAATTGAAACCATGATTGAACGATATACTCCGTCTTTATTTCTCAAAGAATCACTTACACATTTTGATAATACTTCTCTTAGAAATTTGCTTTCTGAAATCGGAATAGAAACTTTTATAGGGAGTAGTAAAAGAGTGTATCCGGAAAAAGGTATTAAACCAATCGAAGTTTTGAATGCTATTCTTGACAGAATTAAAAATAAAGGTGTAGAAATAAAATTCGAGCAAACTTGGACGGGTTGGAGCGAAGATAAATTGTCATTCAATGATTCTGATGAGGTGAATGCAGATATAGTTGTTTATGCCTTAGGAGGAGCAAGCTGGAAGGTAACAGGTTCAAACGGTTTATGGATTTCTTATTTTAAACAAAAGAACATAGGCATTGTTCCTTTTCAGGCATCAAATTGTGCATTTGAAGTGAAATGGAGCCAAGATTTTTTAAATAAGAATGAAGGTTTACCTCTTAAGAATATTGAGATTACTAGTGCAAATAAATCGCAAAGAGGGGAAGTCGTTATTACTTCTTATGGATTAGAAGGAAATGCGATCTATGCTTTGAGTCCTGAGATAAGGAAGCAGCTGAGCAATACTGACACAGCTGAAATATTTATTGATCTAAAACCAAGTTTATTAATAACTGAAATAAAGAATAGACTATCTTCCTCTTCTAAAAATAGAACCACAACTTTATCCAAGGAAATCAAATTGAGCAAGGTTCAAGTTTCGCTTTTAAAGTCCTTCTTAACAAAAGAGGAATACATGGATGACGAAATATTATCAAGAAGAATTAAGCAATTTCCAGTTACTATATCTGGATTGAGCGAAATTGATGAAGCAATTTCAACTTTTGGTGGCGTTGATCTTTCTGAAGTGTCGTCTTCGTATGAATTAAAAAACATGCACAACCATTATTGTATTGGCGAAATGCTAAATTGGGATGCCCCCACTGGAGGATATTTAATTCAGGCCTGTTATAGTATGGGTGCTTTTGTTGCCGAACTTTTAAATGAAGAGTCTACTACTTTAAAGGAATAGAGATCATCACTTCAACCTTATTGTCTTCTCTAGATTTTTTCACATCAACACCAAAGTCTGAAGTGTAAATGTCTGCTTTGAAAACTATACTTTCTCCTTCTTCTGAGACATTAAAAACAACTTCTTTACTTACATCTTTAATTGTCAATTCCCCCTTGGCCATTAATTGTTTGTCAATCATTTCAATAGATGAGGCTTTAAATGTCATTGTTGGATATTTTTCAATCTCAAAGAAATCTGGGTTCTTCAAATGACCGTCTCGTTGTTCATTTTTTGTATCTAAAGTAGAGACATTTACAGTACCTTCTAAATCTGAATTGGCAAGATCTGAATAATCAATATTTATATTTGCAATAACACCACTCATTGTACCTTTAACATCTTTTGTTATAAAATAAAACTCAACAGAAGCGTTGTCAGTTTTAACATTTAAAGACTGTCCATAAGCAATCGAAGAAAGGAAAATAGTGGAGATTATAAATAGATGTTTCATTTTTTTATTTTTATTTGGAATAAAAGTAGACATTTCTTATGATTCATTCATTATTTAACATTTAAATAACAATTGATTTAATTCACACTCAATGATTACTTTATTATTTTGTCCGGATTGGTTTAACTCTCAAATAATTAATTATAACTATCTTTGATGGTTTCAGCAAAAGATTAATTCATGGATAACAACTCTACCGGTGCTCATTTTATTTTTAATAATAGAAAAAGCCTTTTTTTAGCCATTTTTATTGGCGCTGTATTAGGCCTTGGAGTTACTTTTTTTATACCTAAAAATTACCTTTCTACCGCTATAATTTACCCTTATAATTCGCATACACAAAATAACATTATTTCGAACCCTCAATTTGGATACGAAGTAGAGACCGAGCAATTGTTACAGTTGTTAGAGTCTCAAACAATGCGCGACCGAACTATTGAAAAATTTAAATTATATGATTATTATGATATGGATACGACAAACCCAGAGTGGAAAAGCTTACTAGTTCTAAAATATATCAAGGACATCACATTTTTTCGCAGTAAGTATTTATCAGTGGTTATTAATGTAACAACTAAAGATCCACAACTTTCTGCAGACATTGCAAATTATCAGGTAAATGAGGTTAACAGTTATAGAGAGTCAATTTTTGAAGAGAATAGACGTAATCAATTTAATAACATCAAGAAAAATCACGATAAGAGTAAGGTTAAGCTTGAATTGCTAAAAAAGACTATTTACGACATTAAAGGTGGTGATGAAGGTTTGTTATTTAATTTCATTGAAAGCTTGAATAATGAGAACTATGATTCAAAAGATTTCATAAACGATCCACGATTAGAAAATTTAGTAGAGCAGTATATCTACGAATTAGATAATTATAAAATTATTCGAAACGAGCAAAATAGAATGGAGGAGCTAATAAATGAGGAACTACCATCGGTTTATACAATTGATAAGGCACTGCCAAGCTTTAAAAAAGTTTCTCCTTCGATGACAATAAATGCAGCTGTTGGATCAATGGCAATTTTCCTCCTTGTTTTAACGCTAAAGCTTGTTTTAAAAAAATGGAATACATTAAAGTCCGAGGAGGCTTAAATGCTTCGTTTATTGAAAAATAGGGATGTCTTAATTTTTATCTTAGCGATATTTATTGCTGCATGTATAGGATGGTATACAAAAGAAGTAGAAAAATCTTTTGTAATAATTATTTCGCTATGTGGTGGAGTGTTAATTATATTGTCCTTATTCTTTAATCTAAAAGGCTATTATCTTTTTTTAATTGCGGCAATTCCTATTTCTATAAATACCGGAATAGTGGGAGGTGCTCAATTAAATTTCCCTTCAGAAGGATTATTATTAATGATTCTTCCTGTTTTGTTTGTATTTAATCAAGATTACAGAACTACTGCATTGAGATTAGTGAAGCACCCATTGACAATTTTACTAATAATAGATTTAATCGTTCAGTTTTTCACTTCAATAACTGGAACGCATATCGACGTATCATTAAAGAGAGTATTGATTCGGTTTGTTTTTATTGCTAGCTTTTATGTGATAACAAGCCAATTATTTAATAAACGAGAATTGATCAAGCCATGGGTATTATATTCAGTAGGACTGCTTCCTGTCATCTATTTTACATTTAGGAATCATATTCATCACTCTTTTAACCCCAGAGTTGTCTTTAGTATATGTCAACCTTATTTCAACGATCACACAATATATGGTGCATGCCTGGCTTTTATAATCCCAATTCTAATTATTTTGGTTGTGAAAAATAAAGTATTTAAATTCTCGTACTGGTCTCGATGGGCTTTATTTATTTTAGCCTTTTTAGTAATAATATCTGAGATTTTAGCTCTTTCGAGAGCAGCAATCTTAAGTTTAATTGTTGCGTATTTATTTAGTGTTTTGTTACGCTATAAAGTTGCTTTTAAATCAATTTTAATTGGGCTTGGACTTTCTTTAGTCGTGGTTTTTTCATTGTGGAATTCTATTTATGACTCAATTAAGCAAAATGAAGCAGTGAGTAACGATGGAGAAATTGTTAATCATTTCAGTTCTGTAACTAACTTAAAATCAGACGCTTCAAATTTAGAGAGAATAAATAGATGGATTTGTGCTGTTCGAATGTTTGAAGA